>ENA-ORUL01001823-ORUL01001823.1-human-gut-metagenome-genome-assembly--contig:-NODE-1823-length-13650-cov-2.969842_pt1 | contig 13650 bp, 8 predicted proteins | sample MGYA00242084_ERZ509219 | MGnify/ENA primary metagenome ERZ509219 (study PRJEB26280, sample SAMEA2338792) | human gut metagenome | biome: human gut; feature: human-associated habitat; material: faeces...
CAAAAATAAATGTCGGAATATCATAGCGCGCCAGAAGACGCCAGAGAGTCCTCGTATGTCCCTGCACACCATCTGCACCGCTTATGATCAGCACCGCATAATCAAGTACCTGGAGTGTCCGCTCCATCTCCGCGGAAAAATCCACATGTCCCGGTGTATCTAACAGTGTAAATTCACATCCTCCATACGAAAAAACAGCCTGTTTGGAGAAAATTGTGATTCCACGATTTCTCTCCATTTCATTGGTATCTAAAAACGCATCTTTATTGTCCACACGTCCGGCTTTCCGGATGCTGCCGCTTTTATATAATAACGCTTCCGACAATGTTGTCTTTCCTGCATCAACATGTGCTAACATTGCAATATTTATATGAGTCTGTGTCATAAAACAATCCCTCTTGCTTTCTTTCACCTGCACTCATGATAACACAAAATTTGCATTAATGCCTTGCTTTTTTCTCTTCTCCCGGTATTGTTTTATGACACAAAAATAACTCAACGGATATCTCTCCCTCAAAGCCTTCCTCCATTGCTTCTAACTGGCATACCCTGTTTTTGTATCCCATGGGTCCGGTCTGCGTGTCCGGACGCATCGCGAAAAATAATGCCGTAGAATGATGCTTTGGTGCGCGTTTCAGATATTCCGTCGTGTAAAACTGCATCTGATAATCCCTGTCGCACTCATATTCGATCATGGGCAGGACACAGCCTTTGGGACATATCTGCGGCAGAAGTTCCATAAATTCCTGCTTCATCTGTGCAATCTGTTCTTTGCTGAAATGTTCCAGATAGCGTTTATCTTCAAAACGTGTCTCTGCCTCTTTCCAGACATCATGGAAACGGATGCCATGAATATAAACACTGCTTTCTGCCTCTCCGGTCAGATGGAGCACTTTGGGTTTTGCATATTCCCCCGTCTTTAAGCGGAATCTTTTTTGTACCAGAACAGATCGGTGCTGTTCTGACAGCGTAACCGTAACATCCTCATTTCCCATATTCCAAAATGCTTCTTCGGATAATTTCTGCCCGTCTTTTCCCGTCAGTTCATAGCAGGTGATAAACAGCCTGTCAAGCTCCACCTGTTCTAACTCCCCCAACTCCGCTCCCTGTCCAAGCATATATAAAAACTGTATCTGTTCCTCTATATTATATCGCTCGCCAAGACAGGTGCCTGTTGCTGAAGCGGCCTCAAAACAGCAGCCACCGCTTACAATTTTTTCGATCCACACCTGGTCTGCTTCTTCCAGATTCTGCTTTAACTCTGCCCGGTTTGTCTTCGCTTCTTTGTATGTTCTGTTTCTGTGTTCATATTCCTGTTCCGACATGGCTGAAATTTCCCACAGATAAAATGTATCCTCTTTTTGGGCAATCATGGGAAGCACTGTATAATGTTCTCCCTCGCCATATGACAGATTCAGTATTTTTTGTTTCGTTACAGTTGGAAAAAGGGTTCTTAAATTTTGTGTATTCATAATATCTCCGTTCCTCCTAAATATGAAAAATATCGATCAGAAATACCATCGCCAATCCATAATAAGTGATCACTGCAACCAGATCATTCACCGTCGTGATCAGCGGACCGGATGCAACTGCCGGATCAATATGGATCTTGTAGAAGAACATCGGGATGATCGTACCTACAAAACCAGAGATTACCATCGCAACGACCAGAGAAATCCCAACGCACCCGGAAATCAGGAATGCTGACATCCAGGCATATTTTTTGAACAGGTGGATGTAAATGCCAAGAAATACAAGTGCCATGACGCCAAGGCTCGCTCCATTCAAAAAGCCGATCTTCATTTCTTTTCCAAGAAGAGCCAGTTTTTTTCTGGTATCTAAATCCTCATCCACAAGTACACGGATCGTTACTGCAAGCGACTGCGTACCAACATTTCCTGCCATATCAAGCACCAGCGACTGAAAGCAGATCACGATCGGCAGAACTGCAACCACAGATTCAAATATTCCGACAACAGAGGACACTGCCATCCCAAGGAACAACAATATGATCAGCCATGGCAGTCTCTTTTTCATACTCACGATCGTCGGTTCCTTTAAATCCTCCTCGGAGGTCAGACCTGCAAGTTTTGCATAGTCATCTCCCATCGCATCATCTACTAACTCCACGATATCTGTTGCAGTCAGAATACCGGCTATCTTTCCATCCTGTGTCAGTACCGGGATGGAATCCTCCTCATAATCTGCAATCTTTTCCACACATTCACTGATATTTTCATGTTCATACACATACGGATAGGAACTGCTGACGATCTCCTGCAGAGGTGTATTTTCTCTCGCGATGATCAGGTCTTTCAGATCGATCGCACCGGCAAATTTTTCCTCTGTATCAGTAACATAAATCGTTGAAATATTATCATGTTCCCCCGCCTGGCGGACCAGTTCGCTCATCGCTTCCCGGATGGACAGCTCCTCTGAAATACAGACAAAGTTGTTCGTCATGCAGCTTCCAATCTCATCCTCCTCATAGGAGAGCAGTTTCTGCACATCTTTCTGTGCGTCCGCATCCAGATGGCTCACGATCTCATTTTTCTTTGACTCGGACAGATCATCTAACACGTCAAGTGCATCATCTGCATCCATGTAGGAAATTACTTTTGCTGCCTGCTCTAAAGACAGTTCCTCCAAGTACATTTCCGCATCATCAAAATAGGAAAATATCTCTGCGATCCTTTCAGAGCCGAGCACACGGTAGAGATGCTTCCGCTCAGTCTCCGTCAGAAATGTGATTGCCTCCGCGATATCTTTCTCATGATAATCTGACAGCAGATTCCGTAATTTCTGCTCATCTTTTGTAACACGGATGATCTTTATCAGTTCTTTTACATAGTCTTTTTTCGGGATTAATACTTTTCTCATTGTGACCTCCTTTTCGCCTGAAATGGGCATAAAAATACATCGCTTCATTGTGATTGCAAGGATCCTCTGATGCGATGTATAAAAAGGTGCACAACAATATAGAATATGGCGGTCAGACTTTCACAGACAGCCACATTCTTTTTTTACATCTTCGTACATCGCATATTTTACTTCGTCCTACGCTATCGCAACTGTCCATGAAAATTCACCTCCATTAAAATTTGAATTTTGATATGTCTGAAAATGACGTGGTCATTGTAGCAGAAATGAATGAGAAACGCAACCCCTGTTCTTTATAGATATTTCCCCGTAACACTCTCCTCATTCGCTGCAATCTGCTCCGGTGTCCCGCAGGCGACCACTCTGCCGCCCTCCTCTCCGCCGCCGGGGCCCATATCAATGATATAATCTGCATTTCGGATCACATCCAGATCATGTTCAATGACGAGCACAGTCGCCCCGTTATCGACCAGCGCCTGAAATACGCCAAGTAACGTCTGTACATCCAACGGATGCAGTCCGATGGTCGGCTCATCAAACACAAAGACAGAATCCGACTGTCCTTTTCCCATTTCACTGGCAAGTTTCAGTCTCTGTGCCTCGCCGCCGGAAAGACTCGGTGTTTCCTCCCCCAGCGTCAGATATCCAAGTCCTAAATTTTTCAGGACACCAAGCCTCTGGTGCACCAGTTTCAGATCCTTGACTGCCTGCAGCGCCGTATTGACATCCATCTCCATCAGTTCCGGCAGGGAATACCTGTTTCCCTGTTTATTTTCATAGCTGATCTGCCATGCCCCTTTCGCGTACCGGGAACCGCCACATTCCGGGCATGGGATGTCCACATCCGGTAAAAACTGTACATCCAGACTGATCTGCCCGGTTCCGTCGCAGACCGGGCAGCGCAGCTTTCCAGTATTGTAGGAAAAATCCCCCGCTTTGTATTTCCGGTCTTTCGCATCCGCTGTTTTTGCATAGATTTTGCGGAGTTCATCATGTATGTTTGCATAAGTTGCCACCGTTGAACGGACATTGATACCGATCGGTGAGGCATCGATCAGTTTCACATGGGCAATTCCTTCCGCCGAAATACTTTTCACATGTTTCGGCAGATGTTCCCCGCAAAAAGAGGCTTCCAGTCCCGGAATCAGACTCTCTAAAACCATCGTGGTCTTCCCCGAACCGGAAACACCGGTCACCACGGTAAGTCTGCCCTTTGGAATATCCACTTCCAATGGCTTTACCGTGTGAATGTTATCCGTAGACAGATGCAATTTTCCAAGTGTAAAAACTTCCTCTTTCCCTGCCTGTGTGCGGACATGCATATCTGCCGTTTTCGCCAGAAATGGTCCGATCATGGATTTTTTATTGGAAATAATCTGCGGAATGCTGCCCTCCGCGATCACATATCCGCCTCCCACACCGGCTTCGGGTCCCATCTCGATCAGCCAGTCTGCCTCCGATAATATCTGTGTATCGTGGTCTACCAGAAGAACGGAATTGCCGTCCGCGACCAGATCATGCATCACGGCATTAAGCCCTTTGATATTCGACGGGTGCAGACCGATCGAAGGCTCATCTAACACATACAAAACGCCTGTCGTGCGGTTTCGTACCGCTCTGGCAAGCTGCATCCGCTGCCTCTCTCCGGTCGACAATGTTGAGGCCGTCCGGTCAAGCGACAGATAAGAAAGTCCCAGATCCATCAGCCTTTTCGCAACGGCCTGAAACGATTCACAGATGGATTCTGCCATGGGACGCATTTCTTCCGGCAGGGAATCCGGCACTCCTGCCACCCAGTCCACCAGTTCTTTTAAGGTCATTTTGCAGGCTTCATCCAGACTTATCCCACGGAGCCTTGGTGCTCTCGCAGCTTCAGAAAGCCTGCTGCCGCCACATTCCGGACAGATATCTTCCTTTAAAAATTTTTCCACGCGCTTCATGCCCTTCTCATCTTTTACTTTTGCAAGCGCATTTTCCACGGTGTAAACGGCATTATAATAGGTAAAATCCAGTTCACCCGCCTGGTTGGATTTTTTTGCCTTATAAAAAATATGTTTTTTCTCAGCCGGGCCGTGATAGACGATCTCTTTCTCCTCGTCTGTCAGTTCCCGGAATGGGACATCCGTGCGCACGCCCATCTCACGGCAGACATCTGTCATCAGTGACCACATCAGACTGTTCCACGGTGCGACCGCTCCCTCATCAATGCTGATCGAATCGTCCGGCACCAGCGAATCAAAATCCACTGTCCGCACACTTCCCGTACCGCCGCATCTTTGGCACGCCCCCTGTGAATTAAAGGCAAGTTCTTCCGCACTCGGTGCATGTACTTTTTCCCCGCACACCGGACATAAGATTTCCTGCTCTGCCGCTACTTTTAACGTAATGTCCATTCGGACAGCGGTGGGATGCCAGTCTCGAATACATCAGCCTTAAGCTGTTCAAAAGTTCGGTTCCGGTTCCGAACGTACTGCGGATCCCCGGTATTCCCGGACGCTGATGGAGTGCTAAAGCTGCCGGGACATATAACACCTCGTCCACCTGTGCTTTCGCCGCTCCTGTCATACGCCTTCTTGTATAAGTAGAAAGTGACTCCAGATATCGTCTGGAACCCTCTGCATACAAAACACCAAGTGCCAGCGAAGATTTGCCCGAACCGGACACACCTGCGACCCCCACGATCTGATGCAGGGGGACATCCACATTTACATTTTTCAGGTTGTGGACTCTCGCCCCTTTTACCCTGATATATTTTGGTTCATTATGGTTGGTTTCCATGATGGTACTCCTTATTTATTCGTCTTATCCTGATCACCGATCGCAGCATGGAAATTTTTAAAAGATCAGTACAAACACTGCGACCGACATCATCACTGCCCCGGTCAGGTCAGGAAGCTGATGCGCAAGAAAATTTTCGGTCAGCCCTGCATTGTCATCGATCACTTTCCGCAGACGTCCGCTGGCGTTTGCGCTAAAATATCCCTAACAACACTTTCATTTCCCGCTACAATCCTATCAACACTTCCGCACTCCAGACACAACAATCCCGGCGAAAAAGTCCAGTATTCCACCAAGCGCAATCGTGCCTGCAAACAACAGTATCAGTTCCAAAAGATCACAAAACCGATCAATAAAAAGATGATCGTATCAGACGCAAAGAGTTCTCCCAATATCGGTAAATACCTCATATTTTCTCCCCTCTCTAATCTATTCCAGTTTTTTCATAACAAGTCCAAACAGCTCTGCCTTTTTCCACCATCACAAAAAACTGACAGACACACGATGCCGCTCAGCACAGTTCCTTCACAAAATTTCCACCTTCAAAATAAATATCATTTCCTTCACTGTCTTTATGAAACGAAATCTGCTCTGTTCCAACCAGTTGAAAACCAACACTGTTAAGTAATCCAACAGAAGGGAGATTATTTTTTGCTGTTCCGGCATATCTCTAACAATGCCTCATCCCTACAGCCCCAGCCTCCGATACCGGTTCACGCACGCAAACACTTCCTGCTTTCTTGGCATCGCAAGTCCGCACGGCAGATAACTACTCTCGCAGACTGCTGCGATCCCCTTCTTCTGCAAAACATCCCAAAGCGCATCGACTGCCTGTGTCAGGGTGTGTTTTCCATCAAAAAAGTGGATCTGCATATATTTTAACATATATCCGAGTGCTGCAAGCTGCTCCGTGTCCATAAGCTGTTCCACATAGCGGACGTCAATGACTTCCCGGTTGATAGAGATAGAATCCCTTCCCATCGTTTTCATCTTTAAGCGGTTGTCCTCTTGAAACATCCGGTCCGGCTTTATTTTTCTGTCAAAATCAGGCTGCTTTGACGGGGCAATGTCCTGTTTTGGAAGCGGGAACTCTGCCGCTGCCTGCTTTGCTGACTCTGTGATCTCAAACGGCTCGTAACGGTTCATCTGGATGATGCAGTCCGCCTTGTGAAAATAGGAACCGGAGCTTCCGGCAACAAGGACCGTCGAGATACCGTATGTGTGATACAGCTCCTCTACCCGGTCAATAAAAGGCACGATCGGCTCTGCATCACGGTTGACCACGCGCTGCATCAGCTCATCACGGATCATAAAGTTCGTTGCACTGGTATCCTCGTCGATCAGAAATGCTCTTGTGCCTGCCTCCATCGCCTCGATCACATTTGCCGCCTGGGAAGTACTCCCGCTGGCATCCTCCGTATAAAAGGATACCGTATTTTTTCCGTTCGGCAGATCATGGATAAACATGGAAATATCCACGCCACGGATGCTCCTTCCATCCTCGGCACGGATCTTCATTGCTGTATCGTCCGTGATGACATACTCCCTGCCATCCCCCGCAATATGGTTATAGACCCCTGTCTCAAGCGCTTTTAACAGTGTTGATTTTCCATGGTAACCACCGCCGACGATCAGCGTGATGCCCTTCTTGATTCCCATTCCGGTCAGTTTTCCGTGGTGCGGCAGCGTCAGCGTGACGGAGAGACTTTCCGGTGACTGAAAACGCACCGCATCTTTCATCGGTCTGCCGGAGACACCGGACTCCCGCGGCAGGATGGCACCATCCGCCACAAACGCACAGAGTCCCATCGGATCTAACTGCTCTCTGATATACGCCTGATCCTCGGCGAGATCTGCGGCTGCCTCCACCATTTCTTTTTTCAGAGACCGGAAATAAAGGGATCCTTTTACACACTCCGGCAGAAAATCAAAAAAGATTTTCTCTAACTCCTTGGAATTGACCGTTCTCCCGTTTGCAGGAAAACCGATTTCCATGCGCAGCACGATATCGCCGTTCTTTGCATCCATCTGGCAGGCACTGCGCTCTAACACTTCCTGTCCCGGACGGCTGACTGCCATAAGACCACTCTTTCCAGAACCTTTCGCTTTAAAGGAAACTTTCTCGACCTGGTGGGCAAACTGGCGCAGCAGATAATCCTGCACGGCGGTCCTTCTGCAGTCTTTCTGATAAAGATGTTCCGGGAATCCCGCCTGTTTCCCGCGGACATGGATACTTACCTTCGACGGTGCTGCAAACGGATCTCCCTGCACATGGTCAATGGAAAGCACATATCCCGGAAATTCATAAGAACCTCTTGTGTCCTTATATGCCGGATATCCCTTATGGTCGATACGCTGTAATAAATTTTTTAACTCTGCCGATGTCTGCATAGTCTTACTCCTCCTCCACAACCAGCTGTGAAAAATCTTTCTTCTCAAACTCCTGGATCGATATGCTCTTCTTATTCGGATTCGCATAAACAAATGTCTTATCTACATTTTCAATATAGTTCTGAATCTTGTCGTTCGTCGCACTGATGATTGCCTGGAAACCGAGTCCGCGGATGAGCTCGATACAGCTTGCCACCTTCTCGGCATCCATCTTGGAAAACGCCTCGTCCAGCACAACAAGCCGGATCGTCGGGCGTCTTGTCAGTCTTGCAGACAGATTGATGTGGTACGCCTGTGCAAAACTTGCAAGCAGTGCAATGTAAAGCGGGTTCTGACCCTCTCCACCGGAATTTTTCTTGATCATTTTACTAAGACCAATGACAAGCCTTTCGTCCCCCTCCACGATCTGTTCCATCTCAAAGGAGAGGTAGGTACGGTAATCCGCATATTTCACCATGTTCTGTTTTGCTTCATCAAGTTCCTGCTGGGATGCATTTTCCGGCGGGATAAAAATACAGATCAGTTCACTCATGAGCATCCCATATTTGTTCTCATGTTCCATGGAAAACAGATTCATCTGATGTTCCACCGGCGACGCAAGTGAGGACGGATCGATCTCTAAATCCTCATCCATGAACATGTCATAAAATGCACCGTCCGCTCCCTTATTTCTTGTTATTTTAAACTGATAGCGGTCTTTACCAAAGTTCAGATTGCGGATAATGCGGTTTAACTCATCCCTGCGCACATATGCTTCTTTTATGGCACTGCGGATCTTGTATACAAAATCCTCCTTAAAATGCTCTACCGCTGCCTTTGCCTGCTCGGCTGCCTTTTTCTGGTATTCCTCTAACTCATTGCAGGAAAGTTCCGACAGCAGGTTATCATAATCATCATTGTTCTCCGCACTCGCCGAAAAATCACGCTTCGGGTGATTCTGCAGATAATTCATGCGGACATCGACCAGCTTATTTTTCTGTTCTGTGCACTGAATAGCTGCCTGATTCATATCTTCCTGCGTTGCCACTTTCATGCTTTCATACTTCTTATTTTTCTGTCCGGCAATGTAGGCTTCAAATGCCTCTTCCGCTTCAATGGAACCACGGAGTTCCCGTTTCTTCGCAAGAAGTTCCTCATTTCTTGTGATGTAATCGTTACTGTCTTTTTCAATGGCATCTTCTTTTTTCCGGATCTGGTATTTTAAATCATCGATCTTCGCTTCTAAATCTTTCTGCTTTCCGTGGATTTCCTCCGCCTGTTTCTTCAAAATCTCCACGGTGCCGGCACCGATCTCTGCCATCTTCTTTTCTGTTTTGATTTTCTGTTTTTCTTTTTCCTTCTTCTCCGAAAGATCTAAGATCAGGTTCTGGTATTCCTCAACCGTATCATTTAAAAATTCCTGGGCAAGGATATTTCTCGCCTCTGTCTCACGCTCCTTATATTCTGCTCTGTCCTGCTCTAATTTCTCAAGGCTGACGGCAAGTTCCTTCTGGCGCTGTTTTTTACTCTTTTCACCGATATATACATACTTCTTATAATTGTCCGGATTTAACCGTCGTAATTGATAACTCTGGTACAACAGGCAGTCTGCCGTCACACCGATCTTACACTGGCGCAGTTCATCGACAGAAGCACACTTGATCACATTTCCAAGCAGGAAATCCACAAATGCCCGCACATACGGCTCTTTTGCCTCCACTTCCTCCGCGAGCGCATTATCCTTTATGCGCCACTCCTCCTGCATCAGTTTTTCCGTATCCACCAAAGACACACGGAAAAACCGTTTTTCATCGAGTGTCTCGTATACTTCCATCGCCTGTTTGACGTAGGCAGGTTCCACGATGAGTGCAAGTTTATTCCAGGAAAGATACCCCTCGATCGCACTGCGCCATGTCTCATCTTTAATATCAATGAGATCGGCAAAGATGCGTACCTGAATATTTTTTCCGGTCTGTTCGGAGAGTTTTCTCGCAATTTCAGACCGCGCAAGCTCTAATTCCCGCGGATATGCCTTCTTACCAAGTTTTAACTCTGCAAGCTCTTTCTCTAACACATCCGCCTCTTTATTCATGGAACGGATTTCTGCGGAAGCTTCCTGTCTGTCTTTTTCCGCTTCTTTCTGCACTTCGATCAGACTTCGTTTTAAACGCTCGATCTCCTCGCCGGTGATCGTGCCTTCTTTGAATTTCTCGATATCCCATAAGATCTGGTTCGAAACAATATCTACATCCTCCCAGCCGTTTAACCTTGCACAGATACCATCCCACTTGTTTTTACTTCGCTCTAAAAGACTTAAGTTTTCTTCCAGACTCTTTAACTGCTCTTCAAGCCTTGCATAACCGGTTCCTGCGATCTGCTCATTGATCTCGCTGTACTCTTTTTCATAATTTTCCTTTATTTCAAGCAGTTCGGCGAGACTTTCGTTCTGCAGTACAACATCCTTTTTCCAGTTTTCCACACGGTGTTGCATTTCCTCTATGGTCTGCTCTAACTGTAAGATCGTCAGTTTATCCATCCGGTAATGGCAGTTTAAAAGTTCTTTTTTCTTCTCCTCCATCGCCTGATACTGCGCACTTATCTGCTTTAACTCTTCGATCTCCTGCATCGTGGCTTCGATCTTGCGGCACATTCTGCCATAGAGCATCGCGCCCTCCTGCATGTCCTCGATATGGATATCCTGCTCCATGCAGATGTATTCTTTTACAAAGTCCTCTAACCGGATATTCATTTTAAACGGGATCGCACGCTTAAACAGGCGCGGGAATTTTTCCATATCCAGTCCGCCTAAGTAGACGTCATACAGGTTTCTGCGGAATCTCTCATTATTTGAGGTGTAAAACATCTCATCTTTCGGGAAATTCTGCTGCAAATAGCTGCGCACCTCACTGATCGTCATTGCACGGCTCTTGGTCCGGTAATCCCCCGGGATCAGTTCTCCCTTGTGCCAGAAAAATAAACGATTGATCTCGTTGGTCGCCGTCTCCACGTCAAACACAACCCCGATGCATTCTTTTTCCTTCGTGATTGTCTGTTCCATCTCAAGAACGATCGTCGTGGAAAAGTTTTTGTTCCGCTTATATTCCGCCTGATTATTCTCGCCAATATTGATCATACCGCGCAGGTACTCGATCAGGCTTCGGTCAGAGTCATCTGCCGCCGCCTTATTGAAAAATCCACGTCCGTCCGTGTTCGCATAAAGCACGATCTGCATCGCATCAATCACCGTGGACTTTCCACTTCCGGAATGTCCGGTAAAAAAGTTGATGCTCTCGTTTAAGCCTAACACTTTGCGGTCAATATAATGCCAGTTGTTGAGGCAGATTCTGGTAAAAATTTTATACGCCTGATTCATCTGTTCCATCTTCTGTCTCTCCTTCCTCATCCACATTCATTTCTTCTGGTTCAAGATCACTTTCTTCATCCGTCATATCATTTTCTGAAAGTGTTTCCTCACTGCTCCACTCCAGATTCTCCTGCCCGTCTACCTCGTTATCTTTTACCTCATCGGAAAAACTGCCAAGAAGCCCGTTCACATCTTCTCTCATCAATACTAAATTGATACACGGATAGATCATGATCCTCGTATTTTCAAGCTGTTCGTCAAACACATCCAAAAACTCTACCATCTGATATTTTTTCAGAATGGCAAACGCTCTTTTGATCTCCGTCATCGATGACGGTCCCTTGATGAGACGGAATTCTCCCGCTTTTCCATTTAATTCTCCAAACGTCGTTATTACATTGACACTGGAAGAAACAGCCGCCATTTTTTCATCATAGATCAGTTTTAACAGCAGCAGATAAATGGTCGCAAGTTTCGGCAGTTTCTCACCGATTCCGTCTGCTCCCTCTAAATAAATGATGCCAAGCTCCGTATCCTGACAAAGTTTTATCCCTGCAACCGCAAAATACTCCGTCAGAAATTCCAAATGCCTGTCACTGAAATCATACATACGGTCCGGCATCATTCGTCCGTATTTTTTATCATATTTTCGTTCCGGCAGAAATGTCTGGGCAAGTAAGGTTCTTATCACTTCCTGCATCCATTCCACATCCTGCGTGTTTAACTCTTCGTAACCTTCAAACATTAATTCCGTTCACTTTCTATTGATTTTTGTTTTACACTAAAAGTCATCTTTGGATAACAATAGTTTCCATTCTGAACCTGTTTCTCCTCCACCTGTACCCGGTATCTGCTGTTTTTGCGCATACTGATATCGTAGGCAAGGATCAGCTTTTCAAAGGATTCGTCATCCGAAATATCCATCCGGTCTGTCTCTAAAATGCCATCTGTCATCTGTTCGTCGATAAATTCCTCGATCTGTTTTGCCGTATAACGGTGCTCAATCTTATTTAAGCGCAGGACATCTTCCCGTGAAAGTTCTGCCGGCTCCTCCTCTTCCTGCAGATCATCCTCAAATTTTCTGCGGCGTCTTCTCTTGTAAAGAGGATTGTCACTCAAAACATCAAAAGATGACAGATTCATACGTTCCGCCACCTCTTTTAACATCTCACTCTGTTCGCTTTCTGTCTCAGCCGATCCAAGTTTGTTCAAAAGCAGGATCAGCATGCCGTGGCGTTCTGTCTCATCGCTGAGTAGATAATTTAACCGGCTCACAGTCGCACGGATATACTTACTGTGTTCTTTATCCATATTTGAGATCCGGTGTTCAATATCATCAAATCCACGCTCGATCTGGTCAATCAGATCCAACACATCTTCCTGCCTGTTTCTTCGCGTATATAAAAATGGAAGTTCCTCTTCGGTCCGCCTGGAATCTAATACGGAAGATCTGTTTTCTGCACTCTTTTGTTCCATCTGCTGTTTCTGCCGGATGCGCTCCACCCAGGCATCATCTTCCCGCATTTCTTTTAACCAGCGTTTGATATCCATTTTATAGATATAAAAATTATCACTCGTCTTTAAAATATGGTATTTGCGTCTGACTACTTCCTCCACATAGCCCTCTAAATGCTCCTTTAAAAGTTCATCGTAGGACTGTTTGTTTAAGAGACGCTCAAAAAATTTATCCATGTTATGAAGCATGTCCTGCAATGCCTTATTCAGCTTCTTCGTGTTGACAAGTGCCGTTTTTAACATGGTAAGATTCATGCGGTGATCATTTTTAAAGGAAAACAACGTCGCATAGACATTCTGGATATAAAGATCCGTGTCATCTAACGGCTCGTCTGCCAATTTTTCAAATGCCTCGATCATCACCGCCGCATAATCCGGTATGACGATATTGGTGGTCATCGCTTCGTAATCTTCGATTTTTCTGAGCCATTTTGTGCGCACCAGCCAGTTTAAGATACGACCCGGCAATGCGGTCTCCTCATCTTCCTCTGTCTCATTATCCTCCCTCATAAAGGCATAACGACGAGAGGAGCACATGTCGCTTAAGATCTGGACACATGCTTCTCTGCTTAAAAAGTAATTGTTGTACTGGTATTCGTCATTGATGGTCAGAAGTGCTTCTATATAGATGTCCCGGTTTACGGACCGGAACAGTCCCCAAAAAGATGCTGGGATGTCGTATATCAATTTCACGTTATTCTTTCCTTACTATCATTTCTTACAATCTCATGATACACTGCTTA
>ENA-ORUL01001833-ORUL01001833.1-human-gut-metagenome-genome-assembly--contig:-NODE-1833-length-13577-cov-2.893951_pt1 | contig 13577 bp, 15 predicted proteins | sample MGYA00242084_ERZ509219 | MGnify/ENA primary metagenome ERZ509219 (study PRJEB26280, sample SAMEA2338792) | human gut metagenome | biome: human gut; feature: human-associated habitat; material: faeces...
CTAGGGCTGAGCCTTTTTATGTATTAGGAAAGCACCTGTGATTGGTGCACATATGACTACTTTAAATTATCAAGAAGTGCAATTAAAGTAGCCTTATCATTAAGCTTAGGGTTCTCAATTACAATATCAAGCAGTGTATTAAGTGTATTGCCGATTTCTGCACCCTTAAGACCATATTCGATAAGGTCAACTCCTGTTATATCAAGGTCTTTTATTGTAAAGCAGTCACCTCTTTCAAGTATATCATCTGCCATACGCTGTAATTTATTCAGGTGGTTATACTTGGCAGGGTTACTTATAAATGTAATCTCTTCACTTGCTTTAATAGAAGCACGCTGTAATCTTATTACTAACATAAAAATGTCACGTCCACACTGATGAAGTGCTTCCCTTACCGAGTCCGGCATTCCAAGCGGATTGGTGTTCACCGAAAAATCCAGTCTTATCTGATTGCGGTATATATCTCCTCCGTGGTACTGCATTCCTTTATTTCTCTCTTTCTGTAGTCTGTTCTTTTATTTTCGGACATTGAAACAAAACGAAACCACGCTTTGTGTGATTTGTCGTTCCAAAAATATAGATATATCTTTCGTATTCAGAGTATAACACAAAGTGCCATCTGTACACAATTTTTTGTGTTACAGACGGCACTTTGTAATCTATTCTTTTAATTCTCCTGATTTACAAAACTTTCTAAAAGAATGGGCGAATAAACAGAATACTATAAATAAGTTAAAATATGAAGCTGATCACACGCCAGATGAAAAGGTAAGACTTTATCTATTAAAGCGAATTAATGATCTTGAAACAGAACTTGAAACCTTTACAATATAAAAAGGCTTCACCCTTATATTAAGAGCGAAACCTTTACCAAGTTTATATTTTACAGTTCTCTTCATTTCTATTTTATTATGTATTTCCAACACTACAGATGTTTTAACCTTGCACCAAATACACATATATTTTTTCTTTATCTTTATGTATTTTAATAAATAATAATGGTCTTGACCAATTTTTGTCTCCCATCGAATTATTTATTTCTTCAACCACTTCTTTTGCCGTATTTTTACCACTTATTTCTATAACCTTACTATTGGCTCCCCCCATATATTCTCTTTCTCCATATGGCGAATACGAACACATTGCATTTTCAAATGGCGTATAGCGAAACAAATTTACTCTTTTTCTATCTGATATCTCTCCTTTATACCATTTATCTGCTGTAAAAAGTAAAAATTCTAACTGGTCGTTCGGCATAGAATAAAACGATGAATTTTTGTCTGTATTCCTGGTTTCCTCTGTTTTCAACAATTCAAAGACCTCATTTGTAAGCTTCTCATCATAAGTACCCTTTTTATCAATGTATTTTCCATAACTATTAATTGTTATCACAGCTTTCGTGAAGCCATCCTTGGAAATTCCTGTAACTTCCGTTGTTCCGCTATCCTCCACAATATAATGTGTGTATGATCCATCTGGTGTAGTCTTTTTCTGAACCAAGTCAGTTCTATTCCACGTCCAATCCAAAGAAACTCCTAAAAAGTTTTCCGTATTTACGAGTTCATCCATATTTTTCGCTGATTCATCATAATCAAATCCCGTTCCTTCTTCGCGTGAAATATTGGTTTTATACAAGCTATAACTTACTACATTGCAAGAATATGTCTTTCCTTTATAAGTTGCTGTTACAATAGCTTTTCCACCTTTTAAATTATTATATATTACAGCACTATTTCCTTCAGGATATATACGCACTATTTTTTCATCTGACGTATTCCATATAACATCATCACAATCTGCATTATTCAATGTTAAATACGTTCCATCATCCCCATCACCAAATTTCCAAGTAATAGATGTAGTGCTTAATTTTGGTGTTTTTGTCTCAATGCTGTCATTATTATCAGGCTTTTTATCTTCTGTACTCTCAGTATTTTGTGCATCATCTTTATGCGGCTTCTTTGCAGCTGTAACCCTTATGTTACATTTTAATACAGATCCGTTTACTTTTGCAATGACTGTCGTATTTCCCTGTTTCTTTCCAGTAATCTTACCGTTTTTTACTGTAACAACATTTCTATTCGAAGACGTCCAAACCACTTTCCTGCTTGTACCTTTTACTTTCAATATATACGATTTTCCACTCTCGATAGTGACTTTCTTCTTGCTGAGCTCCGGTTTTTCCACTTTAACATTACATTTCAAGATAGTACCATTTATTTTTGCCTGAATAACCGTTTTACCTGTTTTCTTTCCAGTAACTTTGCCATTTTTTACAGTCGCTACCTTTTTATTCAAGGAACTCCATTTTACTTTCCCTTTCATGCCTTTTATTTTAAGATTTACAGTTTTTCCAACATTAACTATAATTTCATTTTGGTTTAAGTATGCTTTCGCAACAGTAATTTTATATATATATGTATTTCCTTTGTCCTTTATCGTAATTTTAGCTTTTCCAATCGATTTTCCTATGATTTTTCCATTCTTTATTACAGCAATCTTTTTGTTGCTAGTCTTAAATGTTGCCTTTCCGCTAAAAGTCTGCTCAATGGCATATGTTTTTCCTTTCCCTATTGTAATATCCTTTGTTACAGTTTTTGCTTCTACGCTTACATTTCCGATCATACAAACAAAAAATGTGCATATCACTGTCATAAGAATCCATATAATGCAACTTTTCTTTTTCTCTAATTTAATCATAATCCTTTTCTCCTCATTATAAATATAAAATCTCCTCACGGTGAGTAACCTTTCTGTAGCCTTCATATTCAACTACATCAATTATAACATGCTGGGTACGAAGTTTTGAATAAATATTTCATAACTTTTCTCACTTTTGGAAATTAAATCTAAAAAGCAAACAGCCAGCTACAAACTGCTTGATTCATAACTGTCCTAGCGCGTTGCTTTCTTTCTTATTTGTTTTTTAATATACATACTTGTCATTTCTTTTATCATAAGCCTTAACTTTCCTGCAAATCATTTTTTCAATTTTCTTCTTTCGAGTTGTATATCTATCTATATTAGAATTTTTCGCCCAAAAAATAACAGCCACATATAATCCATAGCAAATTACAGCCCTTAATATTTCAAAACAATCTATTCTTCTAATATTTGATGTAAAAGATGAAATAAATCCATTATCCATTCCATATTGCAAAAAACTATTTATGATTATAAACAAATACATATTACCTACCATAAGGAACAAAAATGCTAGAAAAAATTTAAAATATGTAAAAATTTTAAGAATTATACATGGTAATTGATCCATCCTGTTATCATCATTAGGATAAATATCCAAGTAATCATATATAAATACTTTTAATAACTTTTTATCTGTTATCGTATTATCCGTTTGGATTTGAGATGTATTTATCAAATGTATAACATATTTTGGAACACATTCATCGGTATGGTTTATCTGATCTTTTATCTCTTGTAACGCATTTTCATTTCCAGCTTTTAACGCTTCAATAAATGGAATCAATATCTTATTATAATATTGTTTTTCCCGTTTAAAACCACCCTTAAAAAAAGTATTATATATTAATGTGCACATTGTAATAAGAGACGTAACTATTGCCACAATAAAATTTATATTTTCTTGCATATCACTTTCCCTTTCTATATTTATTGATTGTCCTTTTTTCTCGATTACTGTATATGTCTCCTCCGTGGTACTGCATTTCTTCATATCTCACTTTCTATAATCTGTTCTTTTATTTTCAGATATTCGAACAAAACAAAGCGATACTTTGTGTGATTTGACATTCTAAAAACTCAGATACATCTTTCGTATTCAGAGTATAACACAAAGTGCCGCCTGTACACAATTTTTTGTGTTACAGACGGCACCTGCTAATAATTTTTAAGATTCGGGAGGCAAAAGGTGGTTTTCAATTTTTTGACCCCCGAATCTTTTTAATAATATCCCGGATATCCATGCTTTGCCCGAAAGGCTTCCTGGCTGGCGTGGTAATCTTCCAGTGTCATATGGTTTTCCTTTAAATACTGTTCAAACATCAGTGAATCGATCTCATCGGCGGTATACAAAGTACCTCCCGGATACCGGCAGAATATCTTTTCACCCTGATTGATGCTGCGCATAAAATCCATAAAATCATCCACGTCGATCTTATCATCTAAAAAATCTCTCCAGAAATTTTCATGCGCCTCGAAACGCAGATTCCAGTCGGACGGAAGCTGACCGATCAATGACATGACCTTTTCATACTGTTCCCTGTTCTCAAAAGAAATAGACCACTCATAGCCTTCTGTCTGTCCCGCTTTCCGGCAGAAAATACCCTCCTCGGTATACCAGGTGATATAGCGGATATCCTCTTTATCCGGCTGATCGGCAGGATATGTACAGGATGTGGAATCTGCCGTGAGCAGATCACCTTCCGTCTGGAACCCTTTTTCCATGGATACTTTTTCCATGGATGCTTCTTCCACAGATGTTTCCTTCTCCTTTCCCAGCTCTTCTGCCGCTCTTTTTTCCTGTTCTTCCTCCATCAGTTTCCGGATCGCATCTTCTAAGGAATCGAATTTGCTGAGAAATTCATCCCACTCTTTCTCTGTAAAGGACTGTGACCCGATCTGATAGGAATTTTCCGTTTCACCATTTTTGATTTTTGTAAAGATCTCCTCAGATTTTTCTTTTAAAAGCCTGGCATATTCTTCCCGTAAATCTGTGACAGATTGCTCTGAATCTGCCGTTTCTGCCGCTTTCTTCATATTTTCGGACCAATAACTGCTGTCAAAGCAACCGCTGTCCTCCAATATACTCCTGTCAGAACTTCTTTTTCCGGTATCTAGTTCTTTCATTCCGGCAAGCAGATTATCAGCCTTCTCGCCTGCAGCCTGAAAATTAAAACGAACCGATTGTCCGGACTTTACGTTTCTCCCGGAACTGCCGGATACAGCAAATGTTCCATAACTTCCTACCCCGTTAACTGTCATTTTTCTCCTTTCTGCAGTCCGTCTGTCAGTCGGGACTGCTCCACTCCCCTGAAAGGACCGAGTGGTTACTTTATTTATCGGCTGCTTTAACCATTTCCCCCAGTCCTTTACGGATTCTTATGCGCGCATGTCAAACGGGTGATATGCTTTTTTCTCTATGGCATCCTGCTGTAATTTTTCCTCGGTTGACAGTTCCTTCGTTGATAATTTCTGTCCTGATAATTCTTTCTCTGCAGTTTCTTCTGGTGCTTTCTCCGTTGGCAGTGCTTCGATGTTTTCCGTCAGGTCACCGGTCATTTCTTCTGTCATCTGATCTGTGATCTCTGACAGCTTCTCCATATTTTCAGCAAGCATTCCCTTGTCATCGTCTGTTCCAAGCGCCTCATCCACAGCTTCTTCTTTTCTTTCTTCCTCGGTCTTTGGCTTATTCTTCTCTGCCTCTTTGGCTCTTTTCTCAGCCTCTTCCTCCGCCTCATCCATGATATGAAACATCTGCGAACTGTTATACTCCTGCTTTGCCGCAGCGATCTCATCCTCATAGGTATGGAACATTTCCAGTTTTTTGGCAATATCCTCCACCGTTTCGGTTTTCATATTTTTCAGATTTTCTTTCTGTGCCTCAAAAAATGCAACTTTACTGTCCCGCTCTGACTGTCTCTCCATTTTTTCTTTCGTGCTCTTTAACATATTCGGATTCGGATGTAAAATCCCAGACATTTGTTTTGAAAAATTGATCGTATAACTCATTTTTACCCCCGGTATTACAAATAAATCTTAACATCATTGTTTCTTTTGTTAATATCGTCATTTCTGCCATTTTGTTTAAGCAAAAAAGTGTATGGTTCTTAAATCATTTCTTTATTCTTTCAGCAGCTATTTACCTGTAATCCGCAGACACCTCCAGATAACTTCGTTTTCCGCTGATATAATCTGCATGTGCACGTTCCGGATCTTTGCCCTTAAATACGGTGCAAAGTCCACACATATCGCAGTCTGCGATACACGGAAAGGTATCTTTGATATACTGTCTTCTTTCCTCTTCTGTGGAAGATGCTATCTCTGGCGGTCTCATACTGCACCTACTTTACCAGACCGGAGTTGCTTCTGTATTCTTCATTGATCTCGCGCAGTTCCTTCTCGCCATTGATGTATGGCTCGTAAAATGCATCAACAGAACCGCCGCCTAAATTGTCACAGCCATTGCAGAAATCGCAGGCTCCCCCGCACTGGTTCAAGCCTTCCTGTACTATGCGGATTCTTTCTTCTCTTGTGGTGTCTTTGATCAGTATGCTTTTTATTTCCATGATTTTCTCCATAAATTTCTTTTTTAATTTTCAACAACAATCTCCCAGTATCCATTCTTTGGCGAGCCATGTCGAATAAGAATACCGTATTCTTTTAGTTTTTTTATATTCTTTTCTACATTTCGACTACTGATTCCTAATTGCTCTGCTAATCTTACTGCGGACAAATTAGGATCATCAGAAAGAAAGTTAAGAATTCTCTTCTGCGTATCGTTCAGTTCAATATGGCGATTCTTCTCCGTCCCTTCTCCGAACTTTCTCCGTCTCTTCTCCGTCCCAATTCTAATTCATCTATGAAATCAATTCTTTCTCGCTTTGTCAAAGAATTCTTTCTGAAAAGTTCTACACGAAACATATTATCAAATTCCTGAATTCTCGGCTTTGGAAGTCCATACTTTTCTGCTGCATTTAGAATTCTTTTAATTCCACTGCCCCATGCCTCTATAAGCCCCATCTGGCTGAATATGTTAGCAATTCCTTTGTTTCTGATTTTTGAATGACCATTCATAACTTCTTCATAAGTCAGTCCATTATATAAACCTCCCGGAGATGTTACTTCCAAACGATCATCATAAATCGCAACCTGAATACAAGATTCATCTAAAATATTTCGGTGGCAATGGGCATTAATAATCATTTCCCGGATTGCTTCTGGTGGAAGCTCATATTTTTCTTTTCTCACTAATCCCTCAATCGTTGCTCCAAGCCTTATATTTCTCAATACAAAATCTACCGTTTCCTATATCTGTGTATATATAGGACCTGTAAACTCCCGCTTATCTAAAAATACTGCTGGACCCGTCCCCTTAAATACAGCACATTGTGTTTTAGAAAACGGAAAATACCCGGATGTCAGCAACGCATAGGCATTTGTCGCCAATAATTGTCCCTCACTCTGCTTGAGAATCTTCCAATTAATAAGCTACTCCTTCTTAACAGAATATTCTGACATTCCCGCTTTTTTCCGAAAAACTTCGATATCCTGACAAAGTTTTTCTGTCGCTTCTTCAGTAACTGTATATCCCACACATGTAAGTTCATCCCATGAAATTCTAGCACCCTCCATTTCCAGTTCTTTTATCTTTTCTGGAAATGCCTGTCTGGATGTCCCTGCTACACGTATATAGGTACCATTTTCTTTTCCCTTTGATTTCAGATAATATGGTCGATTTTTTCCAGCCTCGACAGATACTATAATAATCGTCTTTCCTTCCACTGTCTGTGGTTCAATATCTGGAATGATCTGTGGCATACATGAATCTGAAACTGCAGTTGCTATCGCATCCATGGTCTGAAATAATATATCATTTTCCACACCAATAACCTGATGGTTTTTATCATCTACACCGACAATCAGCTTGCCGCCCTGCGTATTAGCAAAAGCTACGATTGTTTTCACGTACTTTTCACTTTTGTCTGGTAATGAAACTTTAGACTCTATATTTTTTGATTCACCGGAAAACATTGTACCTTTTACCATTCTGTCACTCCTATTCAATCTACAGTATAAACAATAGAATGCACGCTCCGCAAACATTCTATTGTCATGAATTAGCCTGCATCACTAACAATAGTATACCTCTTATCAGGCTCATAAACCACTTTTTCTCTTTCTCAATCATTGGGGTTCCTATCCAGAATAATATCACCTTATCACAGATACTTCTTCACCTGCTCTGCCGCTTCCTCCATTTTTACCTGTGTCTGAAGCGTCTTGTCACGGGAAGCCACCTCGACGACTCCCTGTTTCATATTTCTCGGGCTCACAATAACACGGAGCGGGATACCGAGCAAGTCGGCATCGGAGAACATGACACCGGCACTCACGGTTCTGTCATCATAAATAACCTCGATCCCCATCTCCTGCAATTTCTCATACAGATCATCCGCAAACTTTCTGACTTCCTCATTGTCCGCTCTTACCGCACAAAGATGAACCTGCCACGGCGCGATCGATTTTGGCCAGATCGGTCCGTACTCATCATGATGTGCCTCGCAGACAGCGGCGGCAAGTCTGCCGACACCAATGCCATAACAGCCCATGATTGGTGTTTTGCTCTCTCCGTTCTGATCCACATAAGTCATCTTCATGGCTTTCGTATATTTATCTCCAAGCTGGAAGATGTTTCCGACCTCGATTCCTCTGGAAATACGGATCGTCTTTTTTCCGCATTTCGGGCAGATACCGCCCTCATATGCCTTTGCAAAATCATGATATTCTGCATCCGGCACATCTCTTTGCATATCAAGTCCCTTATAATGGTACTCGTCCTCATTTGCACCACAGGAAAGGTTATTTCTGTTTTCTAATGATCTGTCATATAAAACGATGGCATCTCCATTTATTTTCAGTCCGACCGGTCCGATATAACCTGCGTTTAATCCGCACTCTTCGGTGATGATGGCTGGATGTATCTCATCTTTCAAATAGTTGACCAGTTTTGTCTCATTAATTTCAAGATCGCCGCGGATAAATACGACCACATAGGTGTCATCCAAATTTTTCTGGTATACAACTGCCTTACAGGAATTGCAGGTTTCATCCCCGAAAAATTTACAGATATCCTCGATCGTATGAATGTCCGGCGTATGCACTTTTTCAAGTTCTGCGGACACTGCATCTCTTGCTATATCAGAGATATTTTCTGCCGCTTCCATATTTGCGCGGAAATCACATTCATTACACAGCACGATAGAATCCTCACCGACCGGGGTAAGAAGCATGAACTCATGGGAAAGGCTTCCACCCATCATACCGGAATCTGAAGCCACCGATACGACCTCCGGGATGCCTGCTCTCTCAAAAATACGCTCGTATGCTTTGTGGCATTTTTCGTAGTACTGGTTTAAATCTTCCTGACTGGTGTGGAAGGAATACGCATCTTTCATTGTAAACTCGCGCACGCGGATCAATCCGGCTCTCGGTCTTGCCTCATCCCGGAATTTTGTCTGGATCTGGTAGATCATAAATGGGTATTTGTTGTAACTTTTGGCGTATTCGCGCACTAAATGTACGGCAGCCTCCTCATGTGTCATTCCAAGCACCATCTTTGCATTGTTCCGGTCAGTAAAACGTAATAATTCTTCTCCCACGCTCTCATAACGGCCGGATTCTTCCCAAAGGGATGCCGGCATCACAACTGGAAAGGATACTTCCTGTCCGTCTAATTTATCCATCTCCTCACGCAGGATCTGCTCGATTTTGCGTGTGATCCGTTTGAGTGGAAGGTAGGAAGAGTAAATGCCGTTTGCCATGTATTTCATGTAGCCGCCTTTTACCATCAGGGCATGGCTGTCGATCACGCAGTCTGCCGGTCTCTCACGAAAACGTTCTCCGATTAATTTTTCTAATTTCATTGTCTGCCTCCTTTTTGTTTGCATAAATGGAAGATGATGATATCAAAAGATGTGCTTTTCATCTTTTGATATCCGAATCCTGTACATTAAAAAAGTCCCAAGCTGCAACTAAATACAGCTTAGGACGAATTATCTTAATCCGCGGTACCACCTAATTTCAGGATGTTCCTGCACTCCGGTACAAATTTTCATTGATACCTTATCTCTGTAACGGGAGAACCCGGCATAGCCTGATGTTTCCATTCGGTATGCAGCTCCATGACCGGTTCATCATGTTCCGTGAAAGACTCGCACCTGCCGTCCTCTCTCTGGACACTTTCCATGATTACTATTTCACTTCCTCGCATTAACCGTACTTTAGCATTTTGTGCGCGGATTGTCAATCCTGATCCTGCACAAATTCTTCCCGCATCGGTGTAAAAATATCTAAGAGGATTCCCTCTTTCAGGCAGACACAGCCGTGCTCGATGGAATCTCTCTTTAACAGGGCATCGCCAGAATTTACGATCTTCTTTTCTCCGTTGATTGTAAATTCAAACTGACCGGACACCACATAGGTGATCTGGGTGTGCGGGTGATGATGCAGTGCACCGATGGCACCTTTTTCAAAATGATTCTCCACACACATCATCTCATCGGCGTACGCTAATATTTTGCGCTTCACGCCCTCGCCGCAAACTTCTGCATCAATTTCATTGTTAAAGTTCCAGATCTGATTTTTTTTCGTTTTCATATGAAATCCCCCTCGTATAATATTATTGATTTTGTTTTTTCAGATAACGCACCAGTGCCAAAATGCAGACCATATCGATAAAAACAACGATCACGATCGAACCCATTCCATAAAAGATCCCTGCTGTCTCTGCGATCTTTCCAATGATCGACGGCATTACGATCGAACCGATACTTGCAATTGTTAAAATAAAACTCCACGCGATCGGATATTTTTCAATGAGATTTCCTGCAAAGGAAACCGTCGTCGGATAAATTCCCGCCATGCTGTACCCGAAACCCATGATACCGATCACGATCCATACGGTACTGCGGCTGAATAACAGTAAAAAGAAAAAGCATACAAGTCCTGCACCCATGATCGGCAGCAGTTTTTCTTTTTGCATTCTGGTGGACAGCCAGGCTGTCGTCAGACGTCCTGCTAAAATCATCACCCAGAGTACACTCGCCGTCATCTGGGATAGGGATGCCGGCAGAAATCCTGTATCCTTAAAATATGTGATCATCCATCCGATGACACCCTGCTCCGCGCAGAGATAGAAAAATAATGTTGCAACGCACAGATAAAACAGCGGTTCTGAGAAGAATCCGAAACTGCCGTCTTTTTTCTCTTTTTCCACCCGGTCATTTTCCATTGGGATCATTGCGTATAAAATCCAGCTTAAAATTCCCATCGCAAGCATAAAATAACACGCTGTGATCCAGCCGGATTCCCCTGTTGCCGTAAACAGTGTCAGAAGAATCGGGAATAAAAATGCCCCGACAGAGAACATCGCATGCAGTCCATTGATCGTCCATGCTTTTCCCGGTGCTAAACTGTTGATTGCCGTGTTACAGAAATTACTCGTTGCTCCTCTCGCAACACCTGTCAGGAAAAATGCCATTGCAATGCACCAGTTGTGATTTCCGAAAATGATCAGCACATACGAAAGTGCAAAAAACAGATTAAAAAACAAAATACTCTTTTTTCTTCCAATCGCGACCGGCAGCAATCCTGCGGTAAAACTAGAAAACAGATTTCCCACAGAATGCAGACTTACGATCAATCCGCAAAATGCATAATCTAGTCCTCTTGCATCCCTGATAAAAGGAAGCAGGGATCCAATCGAAAGTGCCAGCATTCCATTCAGCAAAAAAACACTGTAGTTGCATAAAAACTGTTTCTTTTTTATTTTATCCTGTAAAAAATCCATCTGTTTCTCCTCACTCATTATTTTCTTCGATAATCTGTTCGATCACGTCCATGTAGTCCGCGCAATACTTTTCATACACGCCCATGACCGCCTCCTGAAAACGCTTTTTTTCTGCCGCAGAAAGTTCTACCACTTCCACACCCTGTTTCAAAGCGATCTCCTTAGAATCCGCCTCACGTTCTTTCCACAACTTTCTCTCATACAGCGCAGATTCTTTTGCGCACTCTAAGATCATCTGACGGTCATCTTCCGAAAGCTTGTTCCATGTATGTTTCGAACAGATCTGCATCTCCGGTACCCGGTTGTGTTCATCAACTGTATAATATTTCGCCACCTCATAATGATTCATCGCTTCATAAGAAGGCCAGTTATTCTCCGCCCCGTCCACCGTTCCGCGCTCTAATGCGGAATAAACATCCGCATAGGGAATCGGCAGTGCCGTCGCGCCAAGTGCCTCCACCATATCGACCATCACCTCCGATTCCTGCACACGGATACGCATACCTGCCATATCCTCAAGACAGGTGATCGGCTTTTTAGAATTATAAAAATTTCTTGCTCCCGCATCATACCAGGAAAGGCCAATCAGTTCGCTTTTACTCACTTTCTCCAAAAAGTCACTACCGATCCTGCCATCTAACACTTTCCACATATGATCCGAATCAGAATACAGATATGGCATCTGCAAAACATTTAATTCCGGTATGTACTCTGCTAACTGCGACAGGGAAACCCTTGCAAAATCAATGCCTCCATACTGCATCTGTGCGATCACACCGCTCTCTGCACCAAGTTCCCCCTCTGCCTGAACTAAAATCTTTATTCTTCCGCTGCTCTCCCTCTCCACCAGCTCGGCAAACTTTTTTGCCCCAAGTGTTGTCGGATAATCCTCCGTCTGGTTCTCCGCATAGGACAGGACAAATTCGGGAGCTCTCACGCTGCGCAGCCTGTGATACAGAAAAAATCCAGCGCTCAAAACCACTGCCGCAAACAAAATCAAGATTCGTCTTTTTTTCATTTATCCCAATCCTCCGGCAGTGTTCCCTTTGTTCATCTGTTTTAAAATCTCCATGCGGTATTCCGTAGGAGTACTTCCCATGGCACGCTTAAATACTTTTGCAAAATAATTAGAATCCCGGTATCCCACATTTACGCTGATATCTTTTACATTGATACGGACATCGGCAAGAAGCTGCTTTGCCCGTTCCAGCCGGTACTCTGTCAGATATCCAATGAAACTTTTATCAAAACACTGTTTGAATATTTTGCAGAAATAGGCGTCTGAATAATTCATCTCCTCAGCTACACTCTGTAAAGAAATATCTTCTTTATAGTGCATGTCAATATACTGTCTGATATTTTCTGCCACAGCGCTCATCCTGACATTGCCATTTTCCAGTTCTGCATCCTTCTTTTTTTCCTGCATATCCACAGGCTTTTCCCGGACATTTTTCTGCGATCCATCTGCCTTTTCCTCAAGCAGCCGTATTGCTTCCTCAAGCACCGCTACCAGTTCTTCCTCAGTCCCTGGTTTCAGCAGATAATCCAGTGCATCTACTTTGAAGCCTTCGACGGCATACTCCGAATAAGCTGTTGTGAAGATAACCAACGGCTTTTCCGTCAGGGAACGCACAAAGTCCATCCCATTCAGGTCGGGCATATTGATATCAACAAACATCAGATCAATCTTCTGTGCGGAAAGAATACTCATAGCATCGAAAGCGTCTTGGCAGGAAGCTACAAGATTCAAAAAAGGTACACGGGAGATATATCCCGTCAGTTGGGTAAGAGCCAACGGCTCATCATCAATAGCTATACAATTTATCATAATATACCTCCATTCTGTATTAACTCACCGGCACAAGCAACTGCACATCAAAGCAATCGGCCGTATCATCAATAGATAGTTTATAACGCTCACCGAACAACAGACGCAAACGCTTACGGATATTATCAAGACCGATACCGTGGTGCTGATCTTCGGACCTATAATAATTACTGTTGGAACAAACGAAATGAATTTCCT
>ENA-ORUL01001835-ORUL01001835.1-human-gut-metagenome-genome-assembly--contig:-NODE-1835-length-13556-cov-9.880157_pt1 | contig 13556 bp, 16 predicted proteins | sample MGYA00242084_ERZ509219 | MGnify/ENA primary metagenome ERZ509219 (study PRJEB26280, sample SAMEA2338792) | human gut metagenome | biome: human gut; feature: human-associated habitat; material: faeces...
GGTACATTGATGGGATTGCTCGGTACTGTAATCGGTATGATCCGTTCATTTGCCGCATTGTCCGCCGGTGGTGGTGCCGACTCTATGGCTTTGTCACAAGGTATCTCTGAAGCCTTGATCAATACGGCTTTCGGTATCTTGACAGGTGCGCTGGCTGTTATTTCTTACAACTACTTCACTAACAAAATTGACAAATTGACTTACGGACTCGACGAAGTCGGATTCTCTATCGTGCAGACTTTTGCAGCTACTCATTAATTTGGCGAACCCTTTAAAATCTATTAATCATGGGTAGAGCGAAAATTAAAAAGAAAGATACGTTCATAGATATGACCGCTATGAGTGACGTAACTGTATTGCTTCTGACTTTCTTTATGTTGACATCAACATTTGTGAAGAAGGAGCCGGTGCAGGTTACCACTCCAGCCTCCGTATCGGAAATCAAGATTCCGGAGACAGATGTACTCCAGATTCTGGTTGACCAGGAAGGAAAAATATTTATGAGTCTCGACAAGCAGCAGGATATGCAGGCTGTCTTGGAGAGTATGGGTGAAGAGTATGGCATCAAGTTCACTCCGGAACAGGCAAAGAGGTTCACAGTGGCTTCTACGTTTGGAGTGCCTATCAGAAGTATGCAGAAATTCCTTGACCTCCCGGAAGATCAACGGGACAAAATTCTGAAGAATGAAGGAATTCCTTGTGATAGTACCGATAATCAGTTCAAGTCGTGGGTGCGTAATGCACGTGCCGCCAATGCTGATCTGCGAATTGCTATTAAAGCGGACGCTTCAACTCCATACTCAGTGATAAAGAACGTAATGAACTCACTTCAGGATTTGCGGGAAAATCGGTATAATCTGATTACTTCTCTCAAAGCAGAATCTGAAAATTAAAAGGGAGGAAAGACAATGAGTGCTGAAGTACAAGAGAGCAGCGGAAAAAGAGGAAAAGGCAAGCAGAAGAAAATGACTGTCCGGGTAGACTTTACCCCGATGGTGGATATGAACATGTTGCTGATTACTTTCTTTATGCTTTGTACCACGCTGAGCAAGCCTCAGACGATGGAAATAAGCATGCCGAGCAATGACAAGGATATAACTGAACAACAAAAGAGTATGGTGAAAGCCTCTCAGGCAATTACATTATTGCTGGGAGCCGATAACAAGCTCTATTACTATGAGGGAGAGCCTAACTACAAGGATTACACCTCATTGAAAGAGACTAGTTACGGGGCAAGCGGGTTACGTGCCGTACTTCTTCAGAAAAATGCTGCAGCTGTCAATCAGGTAAGAGCTTTGAAACAACAGAAGCTCGATCTGAAGATAACAGATGACGAATACAAAAAGAAGGTTTCCGAAATAAAAAGCGGAAAAAATACGCCGACCGTCATTATCAAGGCGACGGATGATGCTTCTTATATGAATCTGATTGATGCATTGGACGAGATGCAGATATGTAATATAGGTAAATATGTGATAACGGATATTGCCGAAGCTGATGAGTTCCTGATTAAGAATTATGATGCTAAGGGAGAACTGTCACAGAACTTGGCCGATAAATGATGTAACACCTAAAAAAAGAAAGTAAAATGGCAAAATTAGATTTAGCTTCTTCGGAATGGTGTCAGCTGATTTTTGAAGGCAAGAATCAAGCGTACGGCGCATATAGAATGCGTGCCAATTCACCCAGACGGCATACTATTGCAATGCTGATTGTGGTGGCGATAGCAATCGTTGGATTTACTATCCCTACGCTGCTTAAGTTGGCAACCCCGGAGCAAAAGGAAGTAATGACAGAGGTAACAACTTTGTCGAAATTGGCAGAACCGGAAATCAAACAGGAAGAGATGAAACGGGTAGAACCGGTTGCACCTCCCCCTCCTGCATTGAAGAGTTCTATTAAGTTTACTGCCCCTGTCATCAAGAAAGATGAAGAGGTGCACGAAGACGATGAGATCAAGAGTCAGGAAGAATTGACTTCTACCAAAGTGGCAATCTCCATTGCCGACGTAAAAGGTAATGACGAAGCCAACGGAGCCGATATTGCTGACCTGAAGCAAGTGGTGACACAGGCTGCAGAACCGGAAAAAGTATTTGATATGGTAGAGCAGATGCCGACCTTCCCCGGTGGACAGCAGGAACTGATGTCATACCTTGGAAAAAATATCAAGTATCCGACAATTGCACAGGAGAATGGAACACAAGGTCGCGTTATTATCCAGTTTGTGGTAGAGCGTGACGGTACTATCACCGATGTGCACGTAGCTCGTGGTGTAGACCCTTACTTGGATAAAGAAGCCGTGCGTGTGGTACAAAGTATGCCGAAATGGATTCCTGGTAAACAAAATGGTAAGGCGGTACGTGTGAAATTCACCGTTCCGGTAATGTTTAGATTACAGTAAGATGATGAAGAGACAATTTTGGCTGGTAGGAATCGTTTTGTTGGCGGTGTTGAGTGCTTGCCGTTCCAAATCGGATGGAGCGACGGATACGTATTCGTCTGGGGTGATATCTATTGCGGCGGATGAAAGTTTTGAGCCTATTATACAGGAAGAGATAGATGTGTTTGAAAGTCTGTATCCTTTGGCCGGAATTGTTCCTCGCTACACGACGGAAGTCGAGGCTATTAATTTACTTCTGAAAGACAGTGTCCGGTTGGCTATTGCAACCCGGACATTGACTGAGGAAGAAATGAATTCCTTTCACAGCCGCAAGTTCTTTCCCCGCGAGATTAAGCTGGCTACAGATGGTCTGGCATTAATCGTCAACCGGGACAATCCGGATTCTTTGTTGACCGTACGGGATTTCAGCCGCATCCTCACTGGTGAGGCGAAAGACTGGAAGGATATAAATCCGAACTCCCGCCTGAAGAGTATTCAGGTGGTGTTCGATAATAAAAACTCCAGCACCGTACGCTATACAATGGATTCTATCTGTGGTGGAAAGCCACTGGCTACTGACAATGTCAGTGCCTTGAAGACCAATCAGCAGGTGATAAAGTATGTAGCAGAGAACCCCGGAGCAATGGGAGTCATTGGTGTGAACTGGCTGGGCAACCGCAGCGACACCACCAACCTTTCTTTCACCGAGGAAATCAGAGTAATGGCAGTGAGTGCGGAGGATGTAGCTACTCCTGCTAACAGTTATAAGCCTTATCAGGCTTACCTGTATTATGGTAACTATCCATTGGCACGACCCATTTACGCATTACTGAATGATCCTCGCAGTGCGCTGCCTTGGGGATTCGCTTCTTTTATGACATCCGACAAAGGGCAGCGGATTATATTAAAATCTGGACTTGTTCCGGCTACTCAGCCAGTGCGTATTGTCCATGTGAAAGACGAATAATAACTAAAATTAGAGACTATCATGAAAAGAGTACAAATGTTTTTAGCTGGAGCGTTTATAGCAGTTGGGTCGCTCTATGCGCAATCATCTGATGCCGAATGGCAGGCAGGAGTTGCAAAATTGAAAGAAACCATTCAGACCAATCCGGCTCAGGCCAATGAGGAAGCTGAACAGTTGATAAAAGGAAAGAATAAAAAGAATGTGGAACTTCTGGTGGCTATCGGCGAGGTATATCTGAAAGCCGGAAAACTTCCGGAAGCACAGGAGTATGCTGCTCTAGCCAAAAAAGTGAATGGCAAATCGGCTCTTGCTTCCGTACTGGAGGGAGACATCGCCTTTGAGCAGAAAAACGCCGGTCTTGCATCTCAGAAATATGAAGAAGCTATCTATTTCGATCCGAGTTGCACAGAAGCATATCTGAGATATGCGGATATTTATAAATCAGCCAATGCTGCTCTGGCCATTGAAAAGCTGGAACAGCTGAAAACCCGGGAACCGTCCAACACAGCCGTAGATAAGAAACTTGCCGAAATCTATTATTTGAAGAATGATTTTAGTAAAGCTGCCGAAGCTTATTCGCGTTTTGCGATGGGACCGACAGCGACAGAAGAGGATCTGGTGAAATATGCATTTGCCCTCTTCCTGAACCATGATTTCGAGAAGTCACTTGAAGTGGCGAATATGGGATTGAAAAAGAATGCGCGTCACGCGGCGTTCAATCGCCTGGCAATGTATAATTATACAGACCTGAAGCGCTTTGATGAAGCAATAAAAGCAGCGGATGCTTTCTTTACCGAATCGGACAAAGCTGATTATTCATACCTTGATTACATGTATTACGGGCATTTGCTCGAAGCTCTGAAAAAATATGATGAAGCTGTAGAGCAATATGAGAAAGCCATACAATTAGATCCGACAAAGACGGACTTATACAAAAATATCTCTTCTGCCTATGAACAGAAGAATGATTATAAAAAAGCAATCAGTGCATACCAAAAATATTATGCATCTCTTGATAAGGAACATCAGACTCCGGATTTACAATTCCAGTTTGGCAGACTTTATTATGGTGCAGGTACGCAGACTGATTCGCTGACAATCAATGCTGAAGAGCGCAAGCAGGCTTTGATGGCCGCTGATTCTGTTTTCCATTCCATCGCAGAAGCAGCACCGGACAGCTACCTGGGTAATTTTTGGAGGGCACGTGCCAATTCCGCACTGGACCCCGAAACGACTCTTGGACTGGCGAAGCCTTTCTATGAGGAGGTAGCCACCCTGCTGGAAAGCAAGAATGATCCTCATTACAATTCAGCTTTGATTGAGTGCTACAGTTATCTTGGATATTACTACTTGTTGGCTATTGAAAATCCGGCACTGAAAGCGGAAGCAATGGCGAATAAAGAAAAATCTAAGGAGTATTGGAGCAAAATTCTGGCTATAGACTCCACTAATGCTACTGCTAAAAGGGCATTGGATGGCATCAAATAGTGAATAATTTTAGTTGTTTGTCGTGACAGGAGGAGTGGAGAGTGATCTTAGCTCCTCCTTTTTTTTATTGTCACGTTTAGCTGTTTTTCAGTCTGTTACATTCCTTTGGTAAGCGTAAAGCAGTCGATGTCCGGTGCCCAGTTGTAGCTGTTGCCCATACGGATATGATTGTAACCGGCTTTCAGATCAATGGGGATTGTTACTTGATTGTGCTTGTCATCCTCTCCCAGTGAATCGATTTTGGTTACGATGCCGTTGACATCTATCTCCAGTTGTCTTCCTTTACCGAATGAATAATGAACCGTCATTTGGTAACGTCCGCCGTCTGCGCTGTATACTTCCGACCATTCTGCGTAATTCTCCGGTTGTCCGCCCAAGAAACCTACTTTCATTTTTCCGGAAGCTTCCTGATCGGCAGCATATATGATGCCTTTCGGATTTTTGCCGAGATCATTGAACATTGGCAGGTATGCCCATTCTGCTTCATACAATGTCGGTTCCAGACGTGTTTCGCCTTCCATACGGAGGAACATAGCGCTGTGTGCAGGAAGCGTTTGCTCAAAGACATCAGAGAAATTTCCCAAATCACTGCGTTTTACCAAGTCACGTACTTTTACGTTCCCGCCAAATTCCAGTGCCGAGAAAGGTACGGAGAAGCTGCAAACAGTGTCCGATGGATTGTAAAGAGCAACGGCACGTACATTTCCACGTTTTTGTTCGATGTCTTTTACCAGTACATAGCCTTCGTTTTCATGTTGTGCTACGTATGCCTGCAAGCCTAGCGGGTCTTGGTTCAGAGCGATTAATTCTTTGTTTGTCAGCAGTTCAAGAGAAGATTCCGGCAGACTTTCCAGATTACATCCGATCAGCAGGGGTGAGCTCATGATACACCATAAGCCGAAGTGAGCTTCTTCCTCTGTCGGGGTAAGTCCTTTTCCTCCTACTTTGCTGTTGTCGCGGAAACCGATGACCATCATATCCATGTCATTGTAGTGCCCGTCTTTAGCGTAGGCAGACAGGTATAGGTTTTTGCCGACCACATATCTCAACGAACCCCAATGTGCATTGATGTCACCGCTGATACGCCATGAAGTAGCCACATCCTTTGCCCATGTACCGGGGAAAGCCCAGCGGCAGATGTTGACAGAGACATCCTTGTTTACTTTGTCGATGCTGTTCCGGATGGAAGTATAGCGTTCCTGTTCATTCAGGCCCAGTACATCTCCGCCGCAGTAGTCTATCTTGATAAAGTCGAATCCCCAGTCGCCGAAATAGAGTTGGGCATCCTGTTGCTCATGTCCGTAAATACCGGCACCTACTCCTGCATGATCGTTGTCCCAGATAGAACCGCAAGTGTTGTTGCCCGCATCTGTATAAATACCGGCTTTCATTCCAAGACTATGTATATGGTCGGCAACCGGTTTCATTCCATTCGGGAAACGGTTTTTGTTGGTCTGCATTTTTCCATTGCCGTCCCGTTCGCCGAAATAGCCGTCATCAACGTTGATATAGCGGTATCCTGCGTCTTTCAGACCTTTTTTTACCATCAGGTCTGCCTGATTTTTAATAATATCTTCACTGATATCTACCCGGAAAGCGTTCCATGAGCTCCAACCCATAATAGGGGGATTGACTGCTTTTTCACTTCCGGACTGAGAAACCTGAGTTTCTGCACAACTAACACATAACAAGGAAACTACCGCTGTGGCTAAAAGGTGGAATCTGTTTTTCATGATGTAATAGGTTGATGAATTAATGGGATTAAATGAAATATTGGTAACAAAGATATAAATGAATCTATTGGCGTGCAAATAAATAAAACTGAAAATAGGGAGGAATCGAACGAAAAAGAAATTGATTATTGAATTATCTGATGGATGATCAGTACGTTATACCCGCCGTCCCGATTTCGTCCCGGCTATTTAAAAAGATAAGGGTTAACTTTCTGAATCTCAGTAAGCTAACCCTTATCTTGTCGGAATGAGGCGACTCGAACGCCCGACCCCTACGTCCCGAACGTAGTGCGCTACCAACTGCGCTACATTCCGCTCTCGAAATGTGGTGCCACCAGGAATCGAACATTTAAAGTTCTTTGTTTTTAAAGTCCTGATAGACAGCACTAAATCTTATATCGTTAAAATCAAAACCATTGAATTAGCCATATTTCTAATTTCAACTATTTCAATCTTTATCGCTGTTATTTTTTTGACGGTGCAAAGATATGGAAAAGGTTCGATTCCTCCAAATAGTATTGGCATAAAATTACAGAAAACTTTATAATGTATTCATTTATGCTGGAATGAATGGCATATATATGAAGAGAACGTCTTTAGGAAAATTTCCGAAGACGTTCTCTTCTATACTGCCGGCTTTTAAAAAGCTTCCAGCCTGTTTTCATCCAGCAGTTTTATAATATCCTTCTCTTTATAAAGTATCCTGCCTCCCAGCCGGTAATAGGGGATAAGCCCGGTTGTCCTGTGTTCAGCCAGTGTCCGGCGTGTTATCTTCAGTGATTCGGACAGTTCAGCTTCGGTGATGTACCTGTCACCGTTCAGGATAGGTCTGTATCTGTCCGGTTCGCTTCTTAAGAGTTCAGTGATGTGTCCAATGTCCTGAAAGAACCGGATAATTTCCGGACTTTCCCTTGTCAGTAAGTCATGTGCCATATTTCTTTGTTTAATTGTTTCCTTTTTGTAACACTCCTTCCATGTATGTGACGATGTCTTTTTTCCGGTAATAGATTTTCCTGTCTATCCTGCTGTACGGGATTTTTCCCGTGCTGCGCAAAGTAAGCAACTTCCTTGGAGAGATATCCATCATAATGCATGCTTCCTGATTATCCATCCATTCCGTCAGTCTTTCCTCCTGCCGTATTCCTCTTCCTGTCCGGATATCCCGGATGATTGAGCTTAACGCCTGCTTCATTTCTTCAAATGTTGCGGCTTCGATACTGATCACTTCCATAAGCTTTTGATTTTTTGTCCGATGTAAAGGTATACTGCCGGCATGTTTGTCTCCAAGTCTCTGACTACAGGTGTCAGCAGATGTCGTCAGATTTCACGGATAGCTGGTCGAGTTGTAAGTCGTATTTACAAATTGTACCCGGACTTTACAACATCCGGGATTACATTTTACAGTGCTTTTTGTAATTTTTTATTTTATATTTCTTTGTGAATTAGAATGTTATGTAAAAAGATGGATTCGTTTTTTTGAATCCGGCATGTAATTTTCATTATAGTGTAATATACTCTTGTAGTGCGCACAGGAAGAGTATTCAGGTAATCACTTTTTAAAACAATGGAGGATATGCCATGATGTATATAGATAATGAGGTACTTGAGAAAATGATCATGACTATGGTGGAAGGTTTTAATCGCCTTGAAAAGAAACTTGACCGTATGAACCGCCTGAAAGACTGCCTGGACGGCGACACCTTGCTGGATAACTGTGACCTTGCGCAACTTCTGGGCGTGACGCAACGGACCATTGCCCGTTACCGTGAAAAGGGGCTTATCCGCTACTACCAGACGGACGAGAACGGGAAGAATTTTTATCGTAGTTCGGAAATACAGGATTTTTTGCGGCATAGGGGAAAGAAAAAATAGGTTCAATTATTTATATTTGCGGGAACCTGTTATATTTTTGCAGCTTAAGGATTCGGTATGAAAAAAGAAAAAGATTTGTCTGTCGCGGTTTTGATTGACGGCGATAATGCTTCTTCCGAGAAGATGGAAGATGTGATGCGGTTCGTATCCCGCTATGGTGCTGCCGTTGTGAGACGTATATATGGTGACTGGACTAAAAAATCCCTTTCCGGTTGGAAGGATGCGGCAAGGGATTATTCGTTCAGGATGGTGCAGGCTTCCTCTTTTGTGCCGGGAAAGAATACGACGGATATCGCGTTGGTTATGGATGCGATGGACATCCTTCATGAGGGGCGGGTCGGTTGTTTTTGTCTGGTCGCCAGTGACGGGGATTATACCCTGCTGGCACAACGTATCAGGGAGAGTGGTCTGACGGTCCTCGGTTACGGGGAGGGAAAGACTCCGGCGGCACTGGTACGTTCCTGTACTGAGTTTCTATTGGCTGACCGGAAGGAGGAGAAGCCTTTTCAGGAAAATACACCTGAATTTTTTATTCAAAGAGATATGGAATACTTTGACAAGGCTTTTGAACAGGCTGCTGACGGTAAGGCGGAGGTCAGCTTGTCTTTGATTGGAGGGGTGCTGAAGAAGCTGATGCCCAAATTCAAAGTGAAAAGGTATGGCTGCAGGACGCTCGGCAAATTGTATGAAAGGCTTGAGAAATACGAACTGGTTAAAACGGGGAAGGGTGTTGCCGGATTAGTGCGGATTAAATCCTGAATCCGGTTCCGGTTTTATACGGATTGAAAAAAAATACCGATGCTTCCCTTGCCGCAGCAACTGTTGGCGGCAAGGGCGGCTGTCTGTTTCACATGGCTTATACCGGTATCGGATTAACCCGGAGTGTGTCCAGATTGATATATGCTCCCCGGTACAGGGTTCTTCCTTCCTTGAACATCCTCCATAGGATGTCACAGCCGACTTGTGCCAGTATGGAGTTGATGTACAGGTCCTGTCTTTCCAGTGCTTCCGCCAGTGAGCAGCTCGGTTCGGAGTCCTTCTCTTCTATTGTGGAATAGTTCACCTCCTCGGTGATGACGTTCATTCCGGGTACCGGCATGAATTCTTTTGATGCCGGCTGCCGTATCTTGTTGCGGACAGTACCTATGAAGACTTGCCCGGTGGTTTGCGCATTCCCGAAATCCATCCAGTAATAAACCGCCCTTTCATTGTTTACGGAGGTCTCCCTGTATTTTTTCAGGAATCTCCACAGTTCCAGTCGTGAGCGGGTATTGTCGGTGCAGGTGATGATGATATTTGCCGGCTTTGTCCTGTCATCTCCGTTTTCCTGTGTTTTCCGTACGGGATAGCGGCAGTTTTCCGCCGTCCATGTTGTTCCGAAAAAACGGTTGACGCGTGTGACGGCCGCCGTCGCCTTGCCCTAGTTCCATCTCACTGAAGAGCTGGCGTCCTATGTTGGCTTCCGTAATAATGTCGGGGTCGAATACGGTGACATGTAGGCCCGGGTGTCCCAGTGCCTGCAACGCGACGTTCATGCGTGCCAAATTGGTTATGACCTGTGATCCCGTGCCCCCTGCACCCGCAACATGGATGGTGACGGGATGGTAGGGTTTCAGCAGGTAGTTGTCCGTGTAATGAATCTTTTTCATGCCAGTATGTCTTTAAGTTTCTTCCCGGATTGTTGTAACTCGCTGTAATCAAACGGATTGTTCCGTGCATGTTCCGTTACGGAAACCAGGTTGCTGCGGGTCGGGTTCCTGTTACCTCCCAAATGTGAGAACTCGCTCATCCAGAAACGCTTTTCCCAGTATTCCTGAAATTCCAGAAAATCCATGTCCTGCGGTTTCTTTGGCGATGAGCTGCCCAGGCAGACGTTCGCCCCGGCTACATTGAAGAACGGCGCCAGATACAGTTCTGTCCGCTCTTCGGGGATTGCTCCCTTGAAGGCGTGTATGTCCATGCATTCCCTTTCCACCACGTAGATGACGCCCGGTACGTTGAATGTCCCGTCTGTAATGTGCAGCCCGTCCTGAAAGTACATTTTTCTCTTCTGTGGCGGATTGTACCATATGTACCTTTCGCGCCCTTTTCTAGAGTCGCACAGGAGCATGTTCCCGGGGATGCGTCCGTGCGGGATTCCGCTCATGCTTTCCGTGTATGATTCCACCAGTGAGTTCATGAACTCATAGGTTACCGGAATGCCGGCCCCCATCCGTCCTTTCTCATTGACGGGCCTGAGTTCGAGATAACTTCGCGGGGTTGAGTAACCTGTCGTTTCGCATTCATAGGCGACAAGTACCGCTCTGGGATGCATGATTTGCTGCATCTGTTTTGTCAGTTCATTCATTTTCCTGTTTTATTAGAAGTTGTTTGTAATGAGTTTTGTGAAGCGTTCGAGCCAATGGGAGAACCGCTCCGGAAAGTCATCCATGGAGAAAGGCTTTTCCGTGTCCGGTGTCAGGTGGAATGTCGTGACGGGTGTGATCACATATGATTCCTGGTAGTCCGAGTTGAAATAGCTTTCCATTTCGTCGTTCATGGCGTCCTTTACCGACCAGGTGACCATTATCTGCGTATCCAGTCCCACCGGCCTGAAATCTGCTGCCTTCTCGTATGCCCAGTCGTAGGAGTATTGCATGATGCTCGGGCTGCCGTATGAAATGTATGCCGTACCTTCCGTGAGCAGTTCCAGCAATGCCCGCTCATTGTTCTTCTTCGTATGGTATTTCCGTATTTCCCCCTCCAGATCCGCAAGAAATCCCTTTGGATTGTCCATTCTCTTCAGTATACGGTGCGCCTTCCCTTTTTCATACAGTCTGGCAAGTGCGGCCTTGCGTCTGATCTCTCCTGCCGTCGCCTCTTCGTCGTAGAGCCTGTAGTCTTCCAGGTAATCGTGTGCCATTTCGTGGTAGCTGGTATCCGTGCTTTTGGGTATGCCATGGTGCCGGGCGAGCTGCCGGATAAATTCCAGTGCTATCTTTCCGAGTTTCTCCGGCAGTCTCTCCGTGAATTCCAGCGGTATCCAGAACAGTTTATATTCCGGCCACTCATGGAACCGGTAGAGGCAGAAGTACAGCCTTCCGTTCTCCTCTTCCAGGTTGACATGCTCCGGGAGTATGGTGTCCATTGCCCGGTACAGTTTGACGATGTTCATCCTCGGTGATTTCCCGGTCGGACGGAAAGGAAGCCTGAGGCCGACAAGTGCGCTGTATCTGAGTGCCGATCGGTACAGGAAATCAAAATTCTCCCTTGTCGTAAGATTGATTTTCTCTCCCGCGCGGATCTCCATACAGTAATCGGGGGTAACGGGGAGAATTCTCCCCGTTAGAAAATCATTACGGTTCCTGCCGGCGGCAGCCTTCTTTTCTTTCTGCTGCCGGTTCCCCGGCTGATGTCTGTGCATCCGGCCTCGCTGATAATAAGTCGTGCCAGGTCTTCCGTTTGTAGTTCCGATAACTGTCTGCATGTTGTCTCCTCCTTTTTCTTAGGGTTTGTTTTCTTTGCCATGGCTTATCCTTTCGTTCCTATGGTGGTTTTGAACCGGTATATCGCGCGGTCCTCTTCGAGTTCCGGCCCGTGCAGGGTTGCCGTGGTCAGTTCCGGATAGTTCATGGAATAGAAGTCCGTCACTTCGGAAAGGGACATTCTGCTGTCCGGATCTTCCAGTGTCAGGGTGTCATTTCCTTTTTTCAGGATGAATACTCTTTTGAGTCCTTTGATATCAAGTGCCATATTATTTAAAGTTTTAATGGTTTAACAACATATAAGCTCCGCCTGTGTCTCGTCCTTCATGCGGCATTCCTGCGGGAAGTCTATGTATTCCGCATACGGGTCTTCACGCAACAGTTCCCTGTCACTTTCATCGTCCTTGTCAAAAGTGAGCGCTTCTGCGGCCGGTTGTGGCGGTGACTGGTATTCCCTGCCCGTATTTTCCCGGGTTGTCTGTATGACGGTTGCCTGCGGCTGCAGGGGGACGGGTTGCGGCTGTTGCCATGGTTGTGTCTGTGGGTACTGTCCGCCGGGCTGGAGGAAGTATGTTTGGGGCTGTTCCGCTGTTTGTTGCGGACTGCCGTTTGCGGGATTCCGGCAGTATCCTTCGTACATTGGCTGTGGTTGCGGTGTTCCCGGATAATATTGTGGTACGGGCTGCGGCTGTACTATCTGCGGCCGGGGCACCGGTTGTTGTACCGGTTGCGGGATTGCCTGCTGTACAGGCTGTTGTGGCGGTTGTGACGTGAACATCCGCATTTGTCCGTCAGGTCGGTTACCGTTCGCCGTACCGTTTGCGGGCGGCTGTTGTGGAAGCGGCTGTGTGTCCGTTTCAGGAAACAGGCAGCCCTGTGATGACTCCTTCTGCACTTCCTGTATCCTTGCCTCTATCTGTTTCTGCCTGTCCGTATCTGCGAGTACCTTGGCCTGCCTGAAGCAGGTTGTCGCTTCCGAGTATCTTCCTGCCGTGAACGCCTCCTCCGCACGTTTGAGGAGTTTTTCCATCTTTTCCTGTTTTTCACGTGCCTCTTTTGTCTTCTTGTCGTTGGCGGTTCCGGCCGCCTTGCCTTGTGTTGCGGCGAGCCGTGCCTGTTGCTCGAAGGTTTCAAGGTTGGTGAGGATTCCCTGCGCTTTCTGCAGCGGTGTGGTGATGATCTGCAGGAATTGTCCGTCCAGTTCCATGGGGGTGCCGTTGAGTATGAGCGGCACGATGGCCTGTCCGGCTTCATCCTTGAGTGTTGTACGTTTGGGTATTACCGCTACGGACAGTTTTCCGTCCGTTCTCCTGATGTTGATGTTCAGGTCTGTGCCTGCCGACATCATCTGATAAATTGATTGGAAAAACATAATGGTTGTTTTTTATTGTTATACATAGGTTTCCTTGAGATATGTCTTCAGAATTTCGTCTCTGTCCGGTCGCTTCGTGATGTCAAGCAGTGGCTTGAGATAATACCCGATATTTCTGGGCTCATCAATCGTATTGGGAAATCTTCTCTTTGCAGGCCTGATGCTTCGCGTTGTCGGCCACAGTGCGGGTGCGACCGGAGCTGACGGGGTGAATTTTCTTGTTTCCATTTCATTTGTAGTTTAAGGGTTTATAATAACATTCCGATAAGGATCAGAATGG
>ENA-ORUL01001838-ORUL01001838.1-human-gut-metagenome-genome-assembly--contig:-NODE-1838-length-13547-cov-4.566113_pt1 | contig 13547 bp, 9 predicted proteins | sample MGYA00242084_ERZ509219 | MGnify/ENA primary metagenome ERZ509219 (study PRJEB26280, sample SAMEA2338792) | human gut metagenome | biome: human gut; feature: human-associated habitat; material: faeces...
GGAAGGTTGCCCGAAGACGGGCTATACATACTCTTTATACGGAGTTGCTTAAGGACGTTCCCGGTATAACGGTTCTTCAAAACCCTGATGGGAGGTTTGATTCAAATTTCTGGTTAACTTGTATCCTGGTTGATCCGAGTGTTGCCGGTAAGACTCGTGAGGACATTCGTTTGAAACTGGATGCTGAGAATATAGAGACTCGTCCGTTATGGAAGCCTATGCATCTTCAGCCTGTATTTGTAGATGCTCCATTCTATGGCAACGGTACGAGTGAACACTTATTTGATATCGGCCTTTGTCTGCCTTCAGGACCGACATTGACGGATGAAGATATCAGTAGAGTAGTAGATACGATCAGACAAGATATGTAAAAGTATACCCGTTGGGGTATAAATAAATACTGTGCTCCCGCTTTTATACCATATCGGGTATAAAAGTGGGAGTCTTTTATTATACTTGTGCCCCAACAGGTATAATATGGAAAATCAAACGATAGCAGAATACGTAAAACAAATGCGTAGGGAAACCGGACTAACACAGGTGGATCTGTCAGAGAAAGTCGGTGTAGATTAGGTTTTGTACATGCGTTGAAACTGTTGATAATATGATACTTATAACTTTCCCTAAGGGATCGGTTCCGGATGCCCTGTTTTCCTTTGTCATCTTCCTGTAAATGTTCACCTTTGTGGCGTTGATCAACGAAATGTGAATAAAATCAGTAGTAATAACATTAAAAAAAAGGAGATATAGGAATATGACTTTATTTTATAAAGCAGTGCAATCGACCATGGCAACTAAGGCCGGTGACAAGAAGTGGCATTTGAATCTGGTGAAGATAGGTAAAACGGTGTCCACCCAGCAACTGGCAGAGATGATTGCGGAGAAGTCGTCATTGACTCCGGGTGATGTGCATAATGTGGTCCGGAACTTAATGACGGCAATGCGCAGCGAGTTATTGAACAGTAAGACGGTACGCCTGGAAGGGTTGGGTACTTTTACGATGAAGGCGCGTAGCCGGGGGAGGGGAGTAGACAAAGAGGAGGATGTCAATCCGAACCAGGTGGGAGCTCTTCTCTGTCACTTCACACCGGAATATACCCGGCCTGCCGCTATTGGCACTACCCGTGCTTTGCTTCAGGGTGTTGAGTTTCAGAAGATAGGCAGTATCGGCACTTCGGGCGGTAATGGCTCCGGAAATGGTGATGGAGACATTGTGGATGATCCGACTGCATAATAAGTTTAATCAGATAAACAAATGAAGAAGAATAGCTGGAATATCCTTTTAAAGGTGATCATAGCTGTGGCAAGCGCCATTGCCGGAGTGATAGGAGGGCAGGGACTGCTCTGATAACTGACCGATCGTTTCGGTTGAAAAAATAAATGCCGGTATCTGTTCGGAAGAATGGGTACCGGCATTTATTATTATGGTTAGCAAAACCGATAATTAAGAATAATCTTGTATATTTGTGAGTGAAACGATTAATAGAAATGTGTTATGGCTAAACTTTACCCGATTGGGATACAGAACTTTGAGAAAATACGTAGGGAAGGCTATCTTTATATAGATAAGACTGCATTAGTCTGTAGATTGGTAAAAACGGGTTCATATTATTTCCTGAGTCGTCCCCGTCGCTTTGGCAAGAGTCTGCTGATATCTACTCTTGAAGCTTATTTTCAAGGGAAAAAGGACTTGTTTCGTGGTTTGGCTATGGAGGAGTTGGAGAAAGACTGGATAAAATATCCGATTTTACATCTGGATCTGAACACGGAAAAGTATGATACGCCCGAAAGTCTGGATCGGATATTGAACGATACGTTGGCTAAATGGGAAATGGTGTACGGGACTGCTCCTTCTGAAACTTCTATTCCTTTGCGTTTCAAGGGTATTGTGCAACGTGCCTGTGAACAGTCGGGGCAGCGGGTGGTGATTTTGATTGATGAATATGATAAACCGATGTTGCAGGCTATCGGTAATGAGGAGTTGGGAGAGAAGTATCGTGATACACTGAAAGGTTTTTATTCTGTGCTGAAAACGATGGATGGGTATATCCGCTTTGCCCTTTTGACGGGAGTTACCAAGTTTGGGAAGGTAAGTGTGTTTAGTGACCTGAATAATCTGAACGATATCTCCATGGACGAACCTTATGTGGAGTTGTGTGGAATTACAGAAAAGGAAATTCATCATTATCTGGAACCGGAAATTCGTCAGTTGGCTGAATACCAAAAGATGTCGTACGAAGATGCTTGCCGGGAGCTGAAGGAACGGTATGATGGTTATCATTTCACGGAAAATTCTATCGGTTTATATAATCCGTTCAGTATACTGAATACTTTTTATAAGATGAAGTTTGGCAGTTACTGGTTCGAAACAGGTACTCCGTCTTATTTGGTAAAACTTTTACTGCGTGATAAATATGACTTGCAGCAGCTGGCGCACGATGAGGCGACATCGGATATGCTGAATTGCATAGATTCTACCTCGAAGAATCCTCTGCCGGTGATTTATCAGAGTGGCTATCTGACGATAAAAGGGTATGATGAACGTTTTGATATCTACCATCTGGGATTTCCCAATCGGGAAGTAGAGGAAGGATTTATCAGGTATTTACTTCCTTTTTATGCAAATATGGATAAAGGACAAACAGGGTTTCATATAACCAGGTTCGTTTCTGAAGTGGAACAGGGAGATTGTGATGCTTTCTTTCGCCGTCTGCAAAGTTTCTTCGCCGATACTTCTTATGAACTGGTACGTGACTTGGAGTTGCATTATCAGAATGTTCTTTTTATTGTTTATAAGTTACTTGGCTTTTATGTCCAGGCGGAGTATCATACTTCTAACGGGCGCATCGATATGGTTTTGAAGACAGAACGATACATTTATGTGATGGAGTTCAAATTTGACGGGAGTGCGGAAGAGGCTTTGAAACAGATAGAAGAAAAGGAATATGCCGCTCCGTTTGCCAATGATCCCCGTCAACTGCTAAAGGCAGGAGTGAACTTTAGCTCGAAGACAAGGAATATTGATTGTTGGGCCGTGGATTGACTCTAAATACCACATGATAATCTGAATATTACACATCTGTGTGATCTGTTAATCTGTGATGAAAAAGAGTTTATTGAAGAATGCTCCCGATACGTTGCAGCTCGTCCGGACTGAACTTACAGTTTTCCGTTGCTTTCAGGTTGTCTGCCAGTTGACTGACGGAACTGGCGCCGATAATGACGGAGGTTACCAGATCATCTTTCAATATCCAGGCTAATGCCATTTCGGCTAAGGTTTGTCCGCGACTGCCTGCCACTTCATTCAATGCTTTGATTTTATTTAATACTTGATCGGTCAGTTGTTCTTTTTTCAGGAAACCTCCGCGGGCTATCCTTGAATCTTCAGGAATTCCATTTAGATACCGGTTGGTGAGCAGACCCTGAGCCAGAGGAGAAAAGGCGATAAAGCCGGTACCGTTCTCTTGGGCTTGCCGGAGGATACCTTGTGCTTCCGGTTCACGGTTAAACAGGTTATATCGTCCCTGATAGAGGAGACAATGTACGTCTCGTTCTTCCAGATATCGGTAGGCAAACTCTGCTTTTTCTTTGGGGTATTTGGAAATACCGATGTAGAGGGCCTTACCTTGCCGGACAATGTCGACGAGTGCCTGAAGAGTTTCTTCAAGTGGAGTTTCGGGATCGTAACGGTGGGTATAGAAAATATCTACATATTCCAGATTCATGCGTTTTAAACTCTGGTTGAGACTGCTCATCAGATATTTTCGGGAGCCCCAGTTCCCGTAAGGACCTTCCCACATATCATGCCCGGCTTTGGTGGATATGAATAGCTCATCACGATAGGGCATAAAGGATTTCTTCATGATTAGCCCGAACGTCTCCTCGGCTGAGCCGTAAGAGGGACCGTAGTTATTAGCCAGGTCGAAATGTGTGATGCCTTTGTCGAATGCAAAGTGAGCCATTCGAAGGCTATTGGCTAATGTATCTACATCACCGAAGTTATGCCAGAGGCCCAGGGAAACTTCCGGTAACAGTATACCGCTTTTGCCACAACGGCGATACTTCATTCCACCGGAGTATCTCGCCTTATCTGCTGAATAAATAGGATTGATCATATTCTGGAGTATTTGAGGATTAACTATGTGCAAAGATAATGGATTTATAAAGCAACATAAGTTATCAAAATAATAATTGTATTATGAATGGATAAAATAATACTGGATGGTTTGATGGAATCCCGATAATTTTGCATTATTGAAAAGCGTATGAACTAAAAACAGTGGAGATAGAATATGAAAGACATGCAAACAAAAATAGTAATGATAGGGATTCTACTTTCTGCCGGTATAATGTTGAGAGCTCAAGACAATGGAGGGTGTGAGGATTGTCCGGCTTTTAATGCAGGAGGAAAAGTGGAAGTCCGCGGTGTGAAAGAGAGGATTATCGGAGATTTGTCGCAACCGATTGACGTTCGCGTGAAAACACTCATCCAACAGATGACACTGGCAGAGAAGGCATCTCAACTCGTGAGCGAAAGTGATAGCATCCCCAGGCTGAACCTTCCTGCTTATAATTATTGGAATGAATGTCTCCATGGAGTGGCTCGTGCAGGTGAAGTGACTGTTTTTCCACAGGCTATTAATCTGGCTTCTACCTGGGATACGGTATTGGTAAAGCGGGTGGCTTCTGCTATTTCTACGGAGGCGCGACTGAAATATCTGGAAATAGGAAAGGGGCTCACTTACTGGTCGCCTACTATCAATATGGCTCGTGACCCGCGCTGGGGAAGAAATGAAGAGACTTATGGTGAAGATCCGTATCTGACTTCACGGCTTGGAGTAGCCTTTGTGAAGGGGCTACAGGGTGATCATCCGGCTTATCTGAAAACTGTCGCAACAATCAAACACTTTGTGGCTAACAACGAAGAGAACAATCGCTTTTCCAGCTCTTCGCAAATACCGACGAAACAGTTGTATGAATATTATTTTCCGGCTTACGAAGCTTGCGTGAAAGAGGCAGGCGTGCAGTCGGTAATGACGGCTTATAATGCTTTTAACGGTGTGCCTCCCAGTGGCTCTCGTTGGCTGCTCGGTGAAGTGCTGAGAAAAGAGTGGGGATTTGACGGATTTGTAGTTTCTGATTGCGGGGCCATTGGGGTGATGAATTGGCAGCATAGGGTCGTGAATTCGTTGGAGGAAGCGGCAGCGCTGGGTGTCAACAGTGGGTGTGATTTGGAATGTGGCACTACATATAAAGAGAAATTGGTTCAGGCAGTGAAACAGGGCTTAATCTCGGAAGCTACTATTGATCAGGCTTTAACGCGGGTGCTGACCGCGAGGTTTAAGTTGGGAGAATTTGATCCGATGGAACTTGTGCCTTATAATCATTACGATAAGAAGCTATTGGCCGGCAAGAAGTTTGCGGAACTTGCTTATGAAGCGGCTGTCAAGTCGGTTGTGCTATTGAAAAATGAAAATCTGTTGCCTTTAAGTAAGGAGAAGACTAAATCGGTAGCTGTAGTAGGCCCGTTTGCCGATCATAATTATTTAGGTGGATATAGTGGACAGCCTCCTTATTCGGTTACACTTTTGAAAGGGGTGAAAGATTTGATGGGTAAAAGAGGAAAAGTCAACTATTTGAACGGTATAGGAGCTTCCAGGGATTCTATTGTGGCTGCGGTAAAAGGAGTGGATGTGGTGCTTGTAGCTTTGGGAACTGATGAAAAAATGGCAAGAGAGAATCATGATATGACTTCTATTTATTTACCGGAAGAACAGGAGAAACTGCTGAAAGCTATTTATCAAGTGAACCCGAGGATCGTATTGGTTTTCCATTCGGGAAATCCGCTAACTTCTGAATGGGCGGATGTGCATATACCGGCGATTATGCAGGCCTGGTACCCCGGGCAGGAAGCCGGTAGAGCCCTGGCCGATTTATTGTTTGGGAACGAAAATCCATCGGGTAAGCTACCTATGACTATTTATCGGGCGGAAGATCAGTTGCCGGATATCCTGGATTTTGATATGTGGAAAGGGCGTACTTATCGTTATATGAAGGAAGATCCTTTATATGGTTTCGGTCATGGGTTGAGTTATACATCATTTGGGTTCGATGGTATACAAGGAAATGATACCTTGAAATCGGGCACAACGTTGCAATGTTCGGTTGAATTATCCAATACCGGTAAATGGACCGGAGAAGAAGTCGTCCAGGTGTATGTTTCCAGAGAAAATACTCCTGTCTATACATATCCGTTGAAAAAATTGGTAGCGTTTAAAAAGGTGAAACTTGCTCCGGGTGAAAAGAAGAGAGTTGAATTTAATATACCTCCCCGGGAGTTGTCGGTCTGGGAAAATGGAAACTGGAGGATGCTTACCGGAAAGTATACGCTGTTTATAGGTTCCGGACAACCGGGACTGGCAAAGGGTGTTACGAAAGGTTTTGAGGTTAAGACACAATAAGGTTGGTTTTTACAGGTTCTGAGGTAGTAGTGTTTTTTTAAGGAAAGATTGTTTGAAGGTAATTTCTTTATGTACTTGTTCTCTGATGTAAGGGTGTGCTGATTGTATCACTATCGGATAAAATAATACTGGATTGTTAATGATAACTGCACTAATTTTACATTTGAGAAAGTTCTCCGATATTGGGATAAAACAAGTCTCGATTTCGTCTTTTAGATAAACTATGGTAGAATAACGGATGCATTGAAGGCTGAAAAGAAATAAAGAGTGTTTGTCTGAATTGCATAAGTGAATGATAAAATCATACTTGTTTGTTCTCCCGGTTGACTCTATTTTTGCATTATCACAAAATTAATCATTTTAAATCAGTGTAATAGTATGAAGAACATGATGTTGTTTCTGATGGCGCTCTTGATGAGCAGCCATATGATGGCTCAGCAAACCATTGTTACAGGCGTAATCACCGATGCTAACGATGGATCTCCATTGATTGGAGCCAATGTACTGGTCAAAGGTGCCGGAACCGGTTCTATTGCCAATGTGGACGGTAAATACAGTGTAAACGTTCCGAGTGGCAAGAATGTACTGGTCTTCTCGTGTGTGGGGTATAAAGAACAGGAGATTACTTTAAAACCCGGACAGAAAATACTCAATGTGACAATGAAGGAAGATACTGAACTGCTGGATGAGGTGGTAGTCATAGGCTATGGTACAATGAAGAAGAGCGACTTGACAGGATCGGTCACCAGTATCAAAAGCGAAGACTTGATGAAAACCAATCCGATCAGTATCAACCAGGGACTTCAGGGGCGTATTGCAGGTGTGCAGGTCAACCAGAATGATGGTGCTCCCGGAGCAGGCGTGAGTATTCAGATTCGTGGTGCGAACTCGTTTTCAACTTCTACAGAACCGCTTTACATTGTAGATGGTATTCCTTTTACCAGTAGTGGAATGCCCGGAACAGGTAAAGATGGTATGATGCAGACGGCCAATCCGCTGTCGACGATTAATCCGTCGGATATCGAGTCTATTGAGATCCTGAAAGATGCTTCAGCTACGGCTATTTACGGATCACGCGGTGCGAACGGAGTGGTATTGATTACCACCAAGCGTGGTGCGAAGGGAAAAGACAATATCAGTTTCAGTGCCAACTTCGGAATATCGAAAGTAGTGAAGAAATTGGATATGTTGGATGGATATGCATATGCGATGTATAGGAATGAAGCAGCACGGATGTTTAATGAATACGAGAATGCAAATGAAGCTATTCCTTATCCGGGCACTTCGAAAGTGGACCCGAATACCGGTGAATCGGTTTATTCTCCGGGACCGGAAGATTACCGGAATGGTACGTATCCCAGTGTAAACTGGCAGGATGAAGTATTTGAAACAGCTTTTTCCCAGGAATACAATCTGAGCGTGAACGGTTCGAATGATAAGGGGTATTATGCAATCTCCGGTAATATACTGGATCAGAGCGGTATCATTCATAACTCCGGATACAAACGTTATTCATTCCGTGCGAATCTCGCTCGTAAGGTACACGACTGGATTGAAATCGGTACGAATATGAGTTTTACCAACTCATTGAACAAGCTTGCCAAAACCAATTCTGTCAGTGATGGTATTATCCGGGGGGCTTTGTTCTATCCGGCTACCGCACCCTTGGACGATGAAACGAATAATGCCCAGTTGAACTGGTTCTCATCGAATCCTTATGTATATACCCGTGCAGCTAAAGATGAACTGACAACGAATAGTTTCTTCTCTTCTTCATTTGTGGAAATCACACCGTATAAGGATTTGAAAGTTCGTCAGAATGTGGGTTTCTCCTATAATATAAACGAACGTGATGTGTACTATAACAGAGAGACGGTGGAAGGTAAAGATCCGACAAACGGATACGCCTCAAAAGCTGATAACTGGGCGAAGAATCTGGTACTTGAAACGATGGCGACTTACAACAAAACTTTCAATAAGAATCATTCGTTGAATGTGGTTGCTGCTTTCTCTTATGAAAGAGGGGATTATGGTAATAAAGCAATGGTAGCTACCGGATTCCCCCAGGACCTGACGGAAGACTTTGATATGAGTGCCGCTGTGAATCCGCAGAAGCCGACCAGTGGACGCGGAATGACTTCTCTGGTGTCTTTCCTGGGACGTGCCAACTATAACCTGATGAATAAGTATCTGTTTACTGCCTCTTTCCGTCGGGATGGTTCCAGTAAGTTTGCACCGGGCAACAAATGGTCTAACTTTGCTTCAGGAGCTATTGCCTGGAGAGCATCGGAAGAGCAGTTTATTAAAGACCTGAATTTGTTTAGTAACCTGAAGTTCCGTGCAAGTTACGGGCAGACTGGTAATCAGGCGATAGGCGCCTATGCTACCCGTGACTATCTGACTGTGGCCAATTATCCGATTAATGGTGCACTCTCCAGTGGATTTGCCAATCTTACCTGGAGAGGACCTGCCAATCCGGATTTGAAGTGGGAGACCACCAGCCAGTATAATGTGGGTGTGGATATGGGATTCCTGCAGAACAGAATTAATTTGACTGTCGATCTGTATTATAAAAAGACATCTGACTTATTGCAGAATATACAGATACCACAAAGTACAGGTTTCTCGAATATGACGACTAACTTTGGAAATGTAACGAATAAGGGACTTGAAATTACCGGAAAGTTCTATGCGATCACCGGTAAGAACTTCAACTGGGATTTTGATGCTAATATTTCCTTTAACCGTAACAAGATCAGCGGACTTCCGGGAGATCAGTTTGCCCAGGGATGGAGTAAGGCTGATAATGTATTCCTGCAGCGCAACGGAATGCCGATCGGAACCATTTATGGATTTGTGGAAGATGGTTTTTATGATAATATTGCTGAAGTAAGAGCCGACCCGTTTTATGCAAAAGAGTCAGAAGCCGTATGTAAAGCAATGGTAGGTGAGGTGAAATATAAAGATTTGGATGGAGTAGCCGGTATTACAAATGCCGATCGTCAGGTAATTGGTGACACGAATCCGGATTTCACTTTCGGTATGACTCACAATTTTACTTATAAGAACTTTTCTTTAAGCTTTTTCCTGCAAGGATGTGTCGGAGGTGATATTTTCAATGCGAACTTACTCGAGGTGACTATGAGTGGTATTGGCAATATTCCGCTGAATATATATGAATCTCGCTGGACACCCGAAAACCGGGAGAATGCCAAATGGCCAAAAGCTTATGCCGGTTATGGAAGAACGATGAAACTGTCTGATCGTTATGTAGAAGACGGATCTTATCTGAGAATGAAGAATATTAATCTGGGGTATAAGTTTGTCTCTCCATTCAAAGGAATTGAATCGATCAATCTGTTTGCTTCTGTCAGCAATGTATTCACCATTTCGGGATATAGCTGGTATGATCCGGATGTAAACTCTTTCGGTAGTGATGCTTCTCGCCGTGGCGTGGATTTATTCTCGTATCCAAGTAGTCGCACCTTCTCATTTGGTTTACAGTGTACGTTCTGATGTTTAACTCAAATCAAGAAAAGTCATGAAAAAAATAATATTCAAATCGTTTTTATTGCTATGGACAGTCCTGTTGGCATGTTCATGCAATGATTTGCTGGAAGAAAAGGCCTATGATTTTGTGTCACCCGAACAGTTGGGAGACAGTGAGAGTGCGGCTTCCCAGCTTGTGACAGGTACTTATAATACAGTGATCACCAGCTTTATTGCTCCGGGTTCTTATCTTTATCTGACCAATATGGATTGTGACTATGCGTCGGGTGCATCATGGGCATTTGGTAATGTCGGAGCAGGTAATCCACAAGGATTCTGGGGCATAGATCATATGTGGCAGGGCACAATTTGTTCAAGAAGTATAAGAAAATCTACAAAGAATTGTTAATCTGGGTATATCCAAGATCTCGGCTATGAATAACCTGACTCCGGAGAGTAAACAGGACGCTTTGGCACAACTCTGCTTCCTTAAGGCATGGGCTTATTTTAACCTGGTGAGAAATTACGGTCCTGTGCCCATTTTCCGGAAATCGATATCGGAAGGGGAAGCTATGAGCCAGCCTCGTGCCTCGGTATCGGACGTATACACACATATCATTGAATTGCTGGAACAAGCTGAAGGAATGTATTCGAAAGATGATGCCGGGTTTGTAGCGGGACGTGCCTCGAGCGGAGCTGCCAAAGCGTTATTGGCGAAAGTATATGTTACTATGGCTTCCGGGGCGATGTCCGGTGTGCCTATCGTGGTTAAGGGAGGAGATCCGAATATATTTGAACCACAACCTATCACGCACATTGCAAAGACTGTTGCAGGTTATGAGTCTTTTGATCCGGCCAAGTATTATGCGTTGGCACGTGACAAAGCTTGGGAGGTGATAAACGAATATACCCTGTTTGATAATTATATGGACGTATGGGCCATAGGAAACCGTAATAAGGGAGAACACATCTGGATGGCACAGGCCATCAGCGGTGATAAGGACTTTGGAAACACGATCTGTCAGGATTATGTGGGCATTTTCAAAGAAGACGGTACGATGGAAGGTAACTGGTATGGTATGCGCGATCACTGGTATCTGCTTTTCGAAGAACAGGATACGCGTATTGTCGATGGAGTTATTCACCGATATGCGTCGGATGGAATATCCAATGGTAAGGTTATCTATAACTATTATCCCCGTTGGTATGCAGATAAAGTGAAGAATAAGGAGGTATATGACAGTCAGGGCAATGCTTTTGATGGTACGGAAGTCTATCATGAAGGTCAGGGGTGGACATTGGCGAAGTTGACGAAATTTACTTTTGTTACAGACCGGAAACAAAAAAACAGTGATTTTCACTTTCCGTTACTCCGTTTGCCGGATATAATGTTGATTTATGCTGAAGCTGTCAATGAATTGAATGGCGGACCGGACGCTGAGGCCTATAATCAGGTGAACCGCATTCGTACGCGTGCCCATGCCACTCCGTTCTCCGGAATGAATCAGGATGAATTCCGTTCGGCTGTACTGGAAGAGCGTGCCCGTGAATTGGCCTATGAAGCTGACCGCCGTTATGATCTTTTCCGTTGGGGTATCTATCTGGATGTGATGAATGCCATCGATATGGATGAGCATAATGTGACTAAACGTCGTTTGGAGCGTAATCTTCTATATCCGATACCTACCAGTGAGGTGAATTCTAATGATAAGATTGATTCTAACAATCCGGGATGGTAATGAATACATTCGTAACATTTAAAATTGAAGATACAATGAAAACATTTAGATATATTTTATTCGTATGGGTGATTCTGGGCTGTGGTCTGTTTGCATCGTGTAAAGATGATGAAGTGGAATATGCCCCTCTGGCTGTCACCCGGGTATCTACGGTACTCGATCGCGAACAGGGGATCGATCAGGCTAATCTTGCACAATATATCATTGTGCAAGGTACAGGATTGAATGCTGTTAATTCGATTCTGGTAAATGATGTACAGGTTGATTTGAGAGATGCGTATATCACTTCCGGAGAAATAACTTTTCCGATCCCCAGGGTAATTCCGGGAGAGGTAAATAATCTGATAACTTTAGGAAACGGAAATTCTACCGTAACTACTCCGATATCGGTGTTTATTCCTGAATTGGAGGTGAACGGTATGTTCAATGAATTTACGCCGGCAGGTGATACGATGCAGGTGGTTGGCGATTATTTTGATCTTTATGAGATAACGACCGAATCGGGGCAGCTGTTCTTTGGTGGAAAAGAAGCAGAGATAACAAAAGCAACCGGTAACAGTCTGAGTTTTGTGTTGCCGGAAGATGCCGTAATAGGTTCAAAAATTAAATTAGTCAGCCCGGTTTGTGGAGAAGTCATGGTTCCCGGTAAATATATGGAAAAGGGCAATATGCTGTGTGACTTTGACCCGTTCACCGGTTGGGGAGGTGGTAAATATGTGATAAATGGTCCCGTTCCTGCTCCGTACAGCGGACAATTCTCCCGTTTCAAGATTAATAAGGGAGATGCGAATGATTGGGACTGGAACGAGGTGACTACTATTGCACAGTGTGCTGTCGAATACTTTCCCGAGGTTATTGCCGATCAGGATAAATATTTGCTGAAGTTTGAAGTAAATACAATCAAGCCATTGACCAAAAGACAGATCCGATTTTACTTCTCGCAGATTAATTACGATTGGGAACCTTTTGCATCGGGACTCGCCTTGAATACGAACGGAGAGTGGAAAACGGTTTCTATTGACCTGGGAGAAATGTGGAAAGGGGACATTCCTAATGATGGAGTTTTACAGATTATGGGTAATAGTTGGGCGGAAGATACGGATATCTGCTTTGATAATTTCCGTATTGTTCCCAAAGATTAAGGTGTGTTTAGTGAAAGGTAGTTTATTGACTGCCTGATGTAGGGTAGAGTTGGTAAAAGAGGGGCAGTTTTCTTATAACTATCCCTCTTTTTAACTCACTCCGCAATATGAATAAAAAAAGAATGACAATGCGGAAAATTCAATATTTGTTTATCGGTTTGTTCTTCTGTCTGGGGATACAGGCACAGGAGAAATTTAATATCAGGGGGGTACTTCCCTGGCATAATTTCTTGTCAGGACCTACTTCATGGAACTTGTCAGATTACCGGAATTATCTGGATGAATGTCAGAAAAATGGTATCAACTTCATTGGTTTCCACAATTATACGGGGGGTGGTGAGCGTTATGCCACTTATGTGGAACCTATGATAAAAATAGAATATAAGAATATTCTTCCTCAAGCCTGTTTTGATAATTCTCTGACTGCACGTTGGGGCTATCTGCCGATGGCTGTGAAAGACTTTGCTTATGATACGGGAAAAGCATTCCACTTACCTGCAGGGGCAGAAGCTTTCGGTAATGACGGTTCGGTTACCTCGTACTCTCCCCGGGAGCATTACGAAAAGGCCCAGGGGCTGATGCGTGATGTATTGAAAATGGCACATGAACGGGGAATTCGTATGGCTATGGGATTTGAATTCGGAGTGATTCCTCCCGAATACTTTTCTTTGAATGTAGCCGGAGACTGTTTCTATTGGCCTAGATCGGAAGAGCAC
>ENA-ORUL01001894-ORUL01001894.1-human-gut-metagenome-genome-assembly--contig:-NODE-1894-length-13214-cov-2.600350_pt1 | contig 13214 bp, 10 predicted proteins | sample MGYA00242084_ERZ509219 | MGnify/ENA primary metagenome ERZ509219 (study PRJEB26280, sample SAMEA2338792) | human gut metagenome | biome: human gut; feature: human-associated habitat; material: faeces...
TGGAGTGAACAACCGTTGGGGGTATTTCCCTTCGGCATCTGTGGCATGGAGTTTTAACCGGGAAGATTTTATGGCTTCGTTCGAAGATTGGTTGTCTAACGGTAAATTGCGTTTAGGTTGGGGTGCTACGGGGAATAATCGTGTGTCGGATTTTGCCTCATTGGGACAAATGACTTCGAAAATTGCATTTGAATATCCTTTTGGGAACAGTTACCAGACTGCTTATAAATTGACCGGTTTGGAAAACAAGAATTTGAAATGGGAAACGACCGAACAGACTAATCTCGGACTTGATCTCGGGTTCTTTAACGATAGAGTAGCACTGACGGTAGATTTGTATCATAAACTTACACGAGATTTGTTGCTTCAGGCTGATCTTCCTTATACAACCGGATATGCATCTACCTATTTGAATGTCGGTAAAATGCAGAATCGAGGTTTGGAAATAACACTGGAGACTACCAATATCCAGAATAAGAATTTTACGTGGACGACGAATTTCAATATTGCATTTAATCAAAGTAAGGTAAAAGAACTCTCTCGTAACCAGGAAACATTGTTGAGTACGGTTACCTTTGATAATGCTTATAGCGCCGAGCCGTCTTATATTGCTCAGGTCGGTAAACCGTTGGGGCTAATGTACGGATATATTTATGACGGGGACCAGGTGGTGGACGAGGTCCTGGTGATGCTGATGCGGGGGCCAAGGAGCTTTACAGCAGAGGATACGGTGGAGATCGACTGCCATGGAGGCATGCTTGTGACACGGCGGATCCTGGAAACTGTATTAAAGGCAGGCGCCAGGCTGGCAGAACCCGGTGAATTTACAAAACGGGCGTTTTTAAATGGAAGGATCGACCTGTCCCAGGCGGAAGCCGTCATCGACGTGATCAACGCGAAAAATGAGTATGCGCTGAAATCCTCGGTGGGCCAGCTCCGGGGGAGCGTTTCAAAAAAGATCAGGGAATTACGGGAAAAGATCCTGTATGAGATCGCCTTTATTGAATCAGCTCTGGATGATCCGGAGCATATTTCTCTGGATGGCTATGGGGAAAGACTGCTCATCGGAGTCCAGAAAATGGAGCAGGAGCTGTCCAGGCTGATCCGGTCATCAGCCAATGGACGCGTGGTATCGGAAGGGATCCGGACCGTGATCCTGGGAAAGCCCAACGCGGGAAAATCTTCTCTGATGAACGTTTTAGTAGGAGAGGACCGGGCCATTGTGACGGATATAGCCGGGACAACCCGGGATATCCTGGAGGAGCATATTTATCTCCAGGGGATCAGCCTCAACGTGGTGGACACGGCCGGGATCCGTTCCACCAGCGACGTGGTGGAAAAAATTGGCGTGGAGCGGGCCATGGAGGCAGCCAGGGACGCGGACCTTATTATTTATGTCGTGGACGGTTCCAGGGAACTGGATGAAAACGACCTTCAGATCATGGAGCTGATCCGGGAGCGGAAGGCTGTGGTCCTTTTAAATAAGAGCGATCTGGAGCCGGTGGTATCCCTGGAGGAGATCGCGGAAAAATCGGGCCACCGGGTGATCTCCATTTCAGCCAAGGAGGAGACTGGGATCGACCAGTTGGAGGAGGAGATCAAGTCCCTGTTTTACGAGGGGGAGATCGACTTCAACGATCAGATCCTGATCACCAATGTGCGCCACGCGGAGGCCCTGCGGGAAGCCTATGACAGCATCCGTATGGTGGAAAACAGCATCGAAAGCGGAATGCCCGAGGACTTCTTTTCCATCGATCTGATGAATGCCTACGAAAAGCTGGGGCTCATTGTGGGAGAAGCGGTGGAGGATGATCTGGTCAACGAGATCTTCAGCAAGTTCTGTATGGGAAAATAGAGAGTTAGAAAAGAGGAAGTCTATGCCTTTTTTAGAGGAAAGCTATGACATTGCCGTCGTAGGAGCCGGACATGCCGGATGTGAGGCGGCGCTGGCGGCAGCCAGACTGGGATTTGAGACCATTATGTTCACGGTCAGCGTGGACAGTATTGCTCTCATGCCCTGCAACCCCAACATCGGCGGCAGCTCCAAGGGCCATCTGGTGCGGGAACTGGACGCTCTGGGCGGCGAGATGGGAAAAAATATCGATAAGACATTTATCCAGTCCAAAATGTTAAATGAATCCAAGGGGCCGGCGGTCCATTCGCTGCGGGCCCAGGCTGATAAACAGGATTATACCAGTGAGATGCGGCGTGTTCTGGAGAATACGGACCATCTGACCATCCGGCAGGCGGAAATATCGGAAATTTTAACTGAACCGGCAGAAGAGGGCGGAGAGAAAAAGCGGATCACAGGGGTGAAGGCCCTGTCGGGCGCTGTGTACCACTGCCGGGCTGTGGTGCTGGCCACCGGTGTGTATCTGGGAGCCAGATGTGTGTACGGGGACGTGAGCAATCCTACCGGGCCCAACGGCCTTCAGGCGGCCAACCATCTGACGGATTCTCTGAAGGAGCATGGGATCGAGATGTACCGGTTTAAGACGGGGACTCCGGCCCGGGCTGACCGCCGTTCCATCGACTTTTCAAAGATGGAGGAGCAGTTTGGAGATGAGAGAGTAGTTCCTTTTTCCTTTACGACAAACCCGGAGGAAGTACAGATTGATCAGGTGTCATGCTGGCTGACTTATACAAATGAAAGGACGCATGAGATCATCCGGGAGAATCTGGACCGTTCTCCACTATTCTCAGGAATGATTGAGGGAACTGGTCCAAGATATTGTCCTTCCATTGAGGATAAGGTTGTGAAATTTGCAGACAAAGATCGCCATCAGGTATTTATTGAGCCGGAAGGGCTTGACACCAATGAGATGTATATCGGAGGAATGTCCAGTTCTCTTCCGGAGGATGTTCAGTATGAAATGTATCGAAGTGTACCGGGGCTGGAGCATGCAAAGATTGTCCGTAATGCCTATGCGATCGAATATGATTGTATTGATGCCAGACAGCTCTATGCGACGTTGGAATTTAAAAAGATCAGCGGGTTGTTCAGCGGAGGACAATTTAACGGAAGTTCTGGATATGAGGAGGCAGCAGCACAAGGACTTGTGGCAGGTATTAATGCAGCAAGGAAAGTACTTGGAAAAGAGCAGATCATTATAGACCGTTCGCAGGGATATATCGGTGTTCTGATCGATGATCTTGTGACAAAAGAAAGTCATGAACCATATCGGATGATGACATCCAGAGCAGAGTACCGTCTGCTTCTTAGACAGGATAATGCAGATCAGCGTCTGACGGAGATAGGATATCAAGTTGGGTTGATCGATGAGGAGCGCTACCAAAATCTGAAGAAGAAAGAGCGGCAGATTGAAGAGCAGGTAGAACGGCTGGAACATACAAATGTAGGTGCATCCAGACTAGTGCAGGAAGTATTGGAGCAATATGGAAGCACTCCGCTAAAAAATGGAATTACACTGGCAGAGTTAATCCGCCGTCCGGAATTATCTTATGAAGCACTGGAAGCGATCGATCCGGGAAGAACGGAGTTGAGCGAAGAAGTAGTAGAACAGATTAATATTCGGATTAAGTATGATGGTTATATCCGGCGCCAGATGAAGCAGGTAGAGCAGTTCAAAAAATTAGAGACAAAACGGATTCCGGATGCGATCAATTACGATGAAATCGGAAGTCTCCGTATCGAGGCAAAGCAGAAGCTGAATCAATATCGCCCGATTTCAATTGGACAGGCATCTAGAATTTCGGGAGTTTCACCGGCAGATATCTCTGTATTGCTTGTATATATGGAAAGTTATGGAAGTAAGAGGGAAAAAGATGAGCAGTCATAAATTTGAAGAGAAGTTAAGTGCATTAGGAATCGTATTGGATGATAGACAAAAAGAACAGTTTGATCTGTTTTATGAGATTCTTGTTGAGTGGAATGAGTTTATGAACCTGACCGGAATCACAGAATACGAGGAAGTAAATGAAAAACATTTTGTAGATTCTGTTTCTATCGTAAAAGCGATGGACATGAAGTCTGTAAAAAGTGTAATTGATGTTGGGACAGGGGCTGGATTTCCAGGGATCCCATTGAAAATAGTGTTTCCGGAGCTGGAAGTTGTGTTGTTAGATTCCTTGAATAAGAGAGTAAAATTCCTCAACGCAGTCATCGAAAAATTGCAGTTGAAAGGGATTCGGGCTATTCATGGGAGAGCAGAAGATTACGCAAAGCAGCAGGAATACAGAGAACAGTTTGATCTCTGTGTGTCTAGAGCAGTGGCAAATCTGGCAACATTGTCAGAATATTGCCTTCCATATGTGAAAAAAGGTGGGGTGTTCCTTCCATATAAATCGGGAGAAATTGACGAGGAAGTTGTGCAGGCAAAGAAAGCAGTTACGATTCTTGGAGGAACTCTCAGAGAAGTGATAAAATTTCAGCTTCCGGGAAGTGAGATTGGAAGATCGTTCGTAAAAATTGAAAAAGTAAAACCAACTGCAAAAAGATATCCGAGAAAAGCCGGACTTCCGGCAAAGGAACCGTTGGGGATTTGCTAGACAGCTTAAAAATACAAAAGAAGGACGGAATGAGAAATAAAAATTTCTTGATTCGTCCTTCTTTGTCTTTTAAAGAAAATTCCTATGGAATCCTATAGAGTAAAAAGTACACTTCACGTTACATTCTATTTTCTAAAGCTTATTAAGACTCTTCTTCCACACCTAGGAACAAATCAATCTGCTCAAGAAGTGTCTGTGGTGTTTCAAGCTGAGGAAAATGTACACTGTCCTTCAATGTTGTAATTTCAATAGATGGAATATAATTTCGGTATTGCTCTGCAATTGCAATATTTTCTCCAGAACCTGTTGAGGCAATGAGAAAGATACTATTATTGATGTTTTTTAGAGCATGAAACATATTAGCATTCGTATAACGTCCAAGGATACTTCCAAGTAGATATTTTCCATGGGAACTATCTAAGTGAGATGATTCATAGTAAGAGTTTTTGATTTCTACATCAAGGGCTTCTGGGTTATGAAAGTTCTCTTCAAAAAAGTTTTGATCTGACAGTCGTTTACTCATCAAAATATTATATAGGAATGTTCCAATAAGAGGAGTCAAAAGTAAGTAGCGCAAAAGTTTTGTCCGTTTGGTTGGGATTGTCGCAAGTGTAGACAGATTCGTCGGATTAATCATCATAATCCGGTCAAAAAGGCTGTCGTCATTTGCACATGCCATTAATACAAAGGAAGAAGAAGTTCCGGTGGCAATCACATCGGTCTTTTCGCCAATAATAGTTTTGATAAAGTCCGTAAGTAGTTGGACATAAAGAAAGTTTGTGTAGGTGAGATTAGGTTTCTCTGAATGTCCACATCCTAATAAGTCGATAGTATAAACTGTGTTTCGTTTTTTTAAAGACTTTACTAATTTATTCCACTCATGGGAAGAGCTATTTACAGTCAAATCATGAATCAGAAGGATAGGTTTTCCTTCTCCTTGTTTTCTATAAAATATTTTTCCAAATCTCCAATCGAAATAGTGACCGTCCTCTTTACAAAGTAAGTTATCAAGTGTAGATGTAAAAGAAATAATTTTATTGATTGTATAAATTGTTCCAGCTGTCAATGATGCCAGAACAGCTCCCGTTGTAAGTTTCTTTTTCCAACTCATAGAAGAACTCCTTTCGTAGCAATGCCACTGTAAGTGACTTTGTATCATGGTAAATAAGTGATAAGACAGTACATTGTAATTGTACTTTTTCTTATTATTATACTACACAAAGGAAAGCAAGAAAAGATAAAACTTTATTCAAGAGTAAACTCACTAATGGAATGTTTCACGTGAAACATTCACTATAAAAAAGAATAATAAGGGAAAATAAATAAGTAGATAAACTGTTTACCTAATATTTGTAAATAACATAGTAAAATGATTGATGGAAATAAAATGTTTCACGTGAAACATTAGAAGAGAAATAAAATAAATGTTTCACGTGAAACATTGTGTAGATTAAACTTCTTTTTAGTGTTATAATAAAAAAGCAAGAGAAAGGGGACACTAATATGGGAAGAATAATAGCAGTTGCCAATCAGAAGGGCGGCGTAGGAAAAACGACCACAGCTATTAACTTATCCTCATGCTTGAGCGCGTTGGGTAAAAGAGTATTAGCGATAGATATGGATCCACAGGGGAATATGACCAGTGGATTGGGAGTTGATAAAGATAATGTAGAAAAAACGGTATATGATTTGATCATTGGACGGGCGACTGTCGAAGAGTGCCTGTGCAAAGAGGTTTTTGAAAATCTTGATTTGCTTCCTACAAACATTGATCTGTCTGCCGCAGAAATTGAATTAATTGGTGTAGAAAACAAAGAGTTTATCATCCGCGATGAAGTGGCAAAAATCAGAGGGAACTATGACTTTGTAATTGTAGATTGTCCTCCGTCACTGAGTATGTTAACGATTAATGCAATGACAACGGCGGATACTGTTTTAGTTCCGATTCAGTGTGAGTATTATGCATTGGAAGGTTTGAGCCAGCTTATGCACACGATTGATCTGGTAAAAGAAAGATTGAATCCAGATTTAGAGATGGAAGGTGTTGTATTCACAATGTATAATGCCAGAACAAATCTGTCGCTTCAGGTAGTAGAAAATGTAAAGGATAATTTGGATCAGACAATTTATAAGACAATTATACCGAGAAATATCAGACTGGCAGAAGCTCCGAGTCATGGATTGCCAATTAATATTTATGACCCAAAATCATCGGGAGCCGAAAGTTATATGCTTCTGGCAGAAGAAGTGATTCATAAAGGAGAAGAGTAATGGCAGTAAAAAGAGGCGGTCTTGGAAAAGGGCTGGACAGTCTGATTCCGGATCATAAACCAAAGGCGAATACGAGCAAAGATAAGGTGAGCGAACAGGCTTCTGGAAAAGAAAAAACAACAATGCCTGCATCGGGAGAACAAAAAGTAAAAATAACAAAAGTAGAGCCAAATCGTACACAGCCAAGAAAAAATTTTGATGAAGATTCCCTGATCGAATTAGCAGATTCCATCCGGCAATTCGGTGTACTTCAACCACTTCTTGTTCAGAAAAAAGGAGATTATTATGAGATTATTGCCGGAGAAAGAAGATGGCGCGCTGCAAAAATGGCAGGTCTGAAAGAAATTCCCGTAATCATCAGAGAATATTCTCATCAAGAAATGGTAGAGATTGCCTTAATCGAAAATATTCAGAGAGAAAATCTTAATCCGATTGAGGAAGCTCAGGCATTCAAGCGGCTGTTGGAAGAGTTTCAATTAAAACAGGACGAAGTGGCAGAGAGGGTTTCTAAGAGTAGAACAGCAGTTACCAACTCCATGCGTCTTCTGAAGCTTGATGAAAAAGTGCAGCAGATGATCATCGATGATATGATTTCTACAGGACATGCAAGAGCGCTTCTTGCAATTGAAGACAAAGAGCAGCAATATATTCTTGCTAATAAAATTTTTGATGAAAAGCTAAGCGTGCGTGAGACAGAAAAACTTGTAAAAGATTTAAAGAAACCGAAAAAGGAAAAAACGAAAAAGGATACCAGCAATGACTTTATTTATCGGGATCTGGAAGAGAAAATGAGATCGGTGATTGGAACCAAAGTCAGTGTCAATCAGAAATCAAAAGGAAAAGGGAAAATAGAAATCGAATACTATTCTGACGAAGAGTTGGAACATATATTTGAAATGATCATGTCTATCCATCAGTAAAATTTGTACACGAACCATTTGAAAAAAGGAGGAAATATGGAAGACAGTTTACTATTTCAGCTCGGGTTTGATCCGGTGTTCCTTTTGCTTGGACTCCTGATTTTCATTATAATCTTATTTGTGCTTGTCATAAGTATGCATATGAAATATAATCGCTTAAAAAGCAGTTACAATGCATTTATGAAAGGCAAAGATGGAAGGTCAATGGAAAAGAGCATTACAGACCGACTGGATGAAATTGATAATTTATCCCATATGGCAAAGTTAAACCGGCAGAATATAAAAGAAATTTATCGGAGGCTAGAAGGAAATTATCAGAAGATTGGAATTGTCAAGTATGACGCATTTCAGGAAATGGGAGGAAATCTCAGTTTTGTGTTGACATTGCTTGATGCAAATGATAATGGCTTTGTGTTAAATGTAATGCATAGCCGGGAAGGGTGCTATAACTATATTAAGGAGATTGTGAAGGGTGAAAGTTATGTAGAACTGTCATCGGAGGAAACGGAATCATTAGAGAAAGCAATTTTCCAGGAAGCATATGCACTCAAAGATATTGTAGATGTAAAAAAATAGAAGGTATGAGGAGAAAAACAAATGTTAGATATTAAATTTTTAAGAGCAAACCCAGATATTGTAAAACAGAATATTAAAAATAAATTTCAGGACAGTAAGCTTCCGCTTGTGGATGAAGTGATCGCACTGGATTTAAGAAACAGAGAGATCAAACAGGAAGTAGAAGCGCTTCGTGCAGAGAAAAATAAAATTTCCAAAATGATCGGAGCATGCATGGCTCAGGGGAAAAAAGAAGAGGCAGAAGAGTATAAGAGACAGGTGTCTGCTCAGGGAGATACCATTGAAAAACTTTCTGTGGAAGAAAAAGAAGTAGAAGAGAAGATTAAAACGATTATGATGACAATTCCAAATATCATTGATCCATCTGTTCCAATCGGAAAAGATGACAGTGAAAATGTGGAATTAGAGAGATATGGAGAGCCGGTCGTGCCAGATTATGAGATTCCGTATCACACAGAAATTATGGAAAAATTTGACGGAATTGATCTGGAAAGTGCAGGAAAGGTAGCAGGAAACGGATTTTATTATCTGATGGGAGATATTGCACGATTACATTCTGCAGTGATTTCTTATGCGCGTGATTTTATGATCGACCGCGGATTTACTTATTGCATCCCGCCATTCATGATTCGCAGTAATGTAGTGACAGGAGTGATGAGCTTTGCGGAGATGGATTCTATGATGTACAAGATTGAAGGAGAAGACTTATATCTGATCGGTACAAGTGAACACTCTATGATCGGAAAATTCATCGATACCATGCTCGATGAGAAGACATTGCCAAGAACGTTAACATCTTATTCTCCATGTTTCCGGAAAGAAAAAGGAGCTCATGGAATTGAGGAAAGAGGAGTGTACCGTATTCACCAGTTTGAAAAACAAGAAATGATCGTTGTATGTAAGCCAGAAGACAGCATGAAATGGTACGATGTGATGTGGAAAAATACAGTAGATCTGTTCCGCTCTCTTGATATTCCGGTTCGTACTCTTGAATGTTGTTCAGGAGATCTTGCTGATCTTAAAGTAAAATCTGTCGATGTAGAGGCATGGTCACCAAGACAACAGAAATATTTTGAAGTTGGAAGCTGCTCAAATCTGGGAGACGCTCAGGCGAGAAGATTGAATATCAGAGTCAAAGGTGAGGACGGAAAATATTTCGCTCATACACTAAATAACACAGTAGTTGCACCACCTAGAATGCTGATTGCTTTTCTGGAGAACAACCTTCAAGCAGACGGTTCTATTAAGATTCCAGCTGCATTACAACCGTATATGGGTGGTAAGACAGAAATCAAATAGAGGAAAAAAACGTGCATCAATATTTAAAAGCAATCGGATTTGACCATCTGAAAACGAAAAAAGATCTGAAAGAAGTTCTGAGAGATACAAAGGAAAACTTTACAAGTCACGAAGAAACTGCAAATATAGAAGGAGAAATAGTTTGTGAATATAAGAAAGAATATTCTGAAGCTATGGGAATCATTATGTGCGGGGACTACGATGGCGAAGAATTTGAGATGGAATACTACTTCCCTTATTTAAAGGGAAGTGGTATTACTTCTTATGAAGATATCATTGTGGAAAAGAGAATGGACAGAGACATGTACCTAGGTGTATGTGAGGATGTGCGGGTTGGAATCAGTCTGATATTTCATCTGATCAATGGGATGGAGTACCGTCAAGTGAAAAACTTGGGAGGAGTTTCTAAAAAATCTACTTCTCTGACAATTTCAGCTATGGCGCTTTCAGGAAGTATTTTACTGCCGATTAAGAAAAATGATTATCAGCTTCAGAGCCAACAGGAAGAGGCAAGAAACCGTATGCTGCTTTTGAGTGCGGCAAAAAGTGGTGACGAGAAGGCGATGGAGACATTGACATTAGAGGATATGGACACTTACTCCAAAGTTTCCAAAAAGTTGATGACAAATGATGTCTATACAATTGTGGATACATATTTTATGCCATATGGTGCAGAATGTGACCAGTATTCTATTTTGGGAGAAATTTTAAAGATTCGTTCCTGTAGAAATGAGAGAACCGGCACAGAACTTTATGTATTTACGATGGATGTCAATGAACTGCAGTTTGACGTTTGCGTACCGAGAAATAGTATTTTCGGAGTGCCGGAAGTAGGGCGGAGATTTAAAGCGAATATATGGCTGCAGGGGATAATTAATTTCCAGTAAATGAGAAGACAAGCAGATAAAAAGTTTCAAAAGTTTCAAAATAGGTATTTCAAAATCAGAGATTATTTGGTATACTAATAACAGTGTGAAAAAACATATTGCTTTGTTTCGGCAAAGCAGATGCATGTTTCCTTAGTTAAATGGATATAACAAGTGCCTCCTAAGGAGGAACCAAGGTTATCACTTCCTGAAAAAACTTTTGGGTTCAAATCTAGTTAAGAAGAGTAAAAATTGACACAAAGGTTTTACCCTAATAGGGGAGTGCTTTGATGTCACCAACATGAAAAATAATAGTAATTAACAGCTTGAAAAAAGCTGATAATTAAATAAAGGTTGCCATTACCAAAAAGCTGGAAAACCGCGTGTTTTCAAGGAAAAATGGCATTTTGTCTCGTTAGTTAAATGGATATAACATGGTCCTCCTAAGACTAAATTATAGGTTCGATTCCTATACGAGACGGCCAGTCAAAAGCGTTCGATTATTAGCAGAAATGCAAATAATGGGGCGCTTTTTTGATAAGAAAAATGCATGACTTTATTGCTTTGAGGATGATTTTCAGCTAATACAATGAAATAATTGTTAGCTGGCAGCTAATAAAAAATAGAGTTTTGCAAATAGACTGTATCAGAGATATTGCTAACATTTGGGGAAGTATCTGTTGTCACCATTGATTTAGGAATGTAAAATACAGTAGATCAAAGGAAAAATTCTTTGCAGAATATAATTTGCAAACATATATTAGCTGAAACAATAGAGAAATATATTAGCTATAGCTAATAGAAAACGAGATGCTCGTTTGGAACTGATTTCAAAAATAATCGGATCCAGACGGGCTTTTTTTGTCTGACCGAAGAAGGAGGAAATGATGACGGAAGTAACGAAAGAATTTATTCCGAAGAATGAAGATGAGAAGATTATTGAAATTGAGATTGAAAGACTCTGTTCTTTTAAAAATCATCCTTTTCAAGTGAAAGATGATAAAGAGATGCATTTGCTAAAAGAAAGTATTGAGAAGTACGGAATTCTCAATCCATTGATTGTCAGGCCTGTGCCAGATGGAGTCTATGAGATTATATCCGGTCACAGAAGAAAACATGCAGCTGAGTTACTGGGGTATCGAAAAGTACCAGTAATTATCCGTGTGATGACAGAAGATGAATCTATTTTGAATATGGTGGATTCTAACCTGCACAGAGAAAAAATCAGTTTCAGTGAAAAGGCTTTTGCTTACAAAATGAAAAATGATGTGCTGAAAAGAAAATCAGGTAGGAAAAAAGGTCAAATTGACCACAAAACAAAAAAGAAGAGTAAAGACAGTTATTGAAAGCTGTGGATTATGTGCAGGCTGTGCTTTCTTTGTCACAGACACAGAGAATCAAGAAATTGGGCAAAGAAAAGCGAAGAAAATATTATTGAATGATGGGGATTCACAAGGAAGTGAAAGTATTGGTAAATCCGGAAATGAAAGCATTGTTCGCTTCGTTGGCGAAGGCAATGAAGTAATGAAAAATAGTGAAAAAATAGTGTGATTTTAGTGGAAAAATTCGATGTGCAGAATTTTAGATGAGTTACAAATACAGAAACAGAATTTAAAGAAACGAATAAAAAATTCGTAAACAGAGAAAAAATTGAAGAAATCAATGCTTTGTGGTATCGTTATAGTCATAGCATATAGTGTGGAATGATGGTTGTAAGGAGAAGAATAAAGATGAAAAGGCCGATTGTTCGTTTGTCATCATTACAATTGACAAATATTAAAAATGTAAAAAAGGGCACTATATATATGCCGAATACTGTAAACAAAATTTTATCGGCAGATAAAGCAGAAATACTTGGGATTTACGGCCAAAATGGTTCAGGAAAAACAGCGATTGTTGATGCATTGTATTTTTTACAAAAAGTAATGATAGGAGCTGATTTTGCTCAGTCGTTAGAAGATTACATGAACATGGACTCGGATACTGCAGAGATTTTTGCAGATTTCAATCTTTTTATGAATGGAACTGTGTTTGAAATAGGATACAGACTAAGTCTGAGCAGAGAAGAAAAAGTGGTCGTTATCAGTCGAGAAACATTGAGTGGTGCAAAGAATGAAAATGGAATCAGAACAAATAAGACGGTATTTATGGATTACAAAAGAGATCAGACGAATACTATTTTTAAACCACAGAAAAGACTGGATGAAATCTTGGAAGAGAATAAAGACATAAAAACAGATTTGATTGTAGCGCGTAAAATGGCACAAAAAAGCAACTGCTCTTATATTTTTGGTGAGAGTAGTCGGGATATATTCTGCAGAGAATACAAAAATGGATTTCAACAATTTTCAGTTATTATTTCTTCTTTGTCTGAATTTGCTTTGAAAGATTTATTTGTGATTCGGAATACCCATTCAGGAGTGATTTCCGGTAATTTTGTCTTGCCGATGGCATTTCGGATTGAAAATGATAACATGGGAGCAAAAGGGGATTTTACAGTATCTTTGACAGAACCGATCTTGGTGGACGAGGAAAGGAAAAATCTGTTAGAGACAATTGTTGAACGGATTAATATTGTGTTATACACAATCATCCCAGGATTGCAGGCAACGATTAAAAATTACGGGAAACAATCATTGGATGATGGAGAAGAAGGATGGAAACTGGAACTAATGTCAAAGAGAGAGGGTATGAAAGAGATTCCAATCAGAATGGAATCAGAGGGAATTATAAAAATCATTTCCATTCTGAATGCACTCATACAGGCATTTGG
>ENA-ORUL01001897-ORUL01001897.1-human-gut-metagenome-genome-assembly--contig:-NODE-1897-length-13190-cov-7.753179_pt1 | contig 13190 bp, 15 predicted proteins | sample MGYA00242084_ERZ509219 | MGnify/ENA primary metagenome ERZ509219 (study PRJEB26280, sample SAMEA2338792) | human gut metagenome | biome: human gut; feature: human-associated habitat; material: faeces...
TAATTAGGATGCTCTATCAAGTAGGTAGCAGACGCAATTCATCTCCCACCTTAGAGGTCGGAGTCTTCTTGCTGTAAGAGGATAAATTTTATGCACTTTTTGATATTTGCTTATTTATAGTAGATAATCCAATTCACAATTAATATGAAACTTTCTGTCAATAATCCAGTGCACTAATCAGCTTCTTCTTCCAAAGCTTCAATAAGAAAACTCACTGGACGGAACCCATCATTGCAGGATATCATTGCTGACTTTTCATTTTTCATCCATCCATTGTAAATGTCCTTGCCTCCATATGCTAATGTCATGACAAATGGCGACATACTCTCCCAGGCACTATCGCACATTCCAACTGGCTTACACCAGCCATTGGCGATGAAAACTTGCCCTTCTTCTATATCACAAGCATGTTCCATAGGATTCTCATATTTTTCCATTAAATCTTTATAGCATGCTTTACGCATGACTGTGATTTTACATTTTTTCATTTTTTTCTTTGTATCAATTTTAAAATCTAATAATTTTTGTTTCGTAATTTCTGTAATATTGTTTCCTATTTTAAACTATGCGAGGAGTTTGTGCAAATGTATTCCAGAGTATTTCTATAAAATTTCTCCTTAAAATAGGTATAAAATTAACACGTCCGCCTTCCATTTACCAAACATGTTAATCACATAGATAATATTTTCATATCTCCCCATAGAGATTTCAGAGGATTGTCACCCACTTCATACCTCTGTAACAAAAGTTCTGAGGTATCAAAAAACTTAGCCACTCCTTCTGGACATTCGCATATAAATGGTTTGTTATCTCTCCAAGAAATATTATACCTCGTATCATATAGAAGAAACTCAATATCTAATCCCATCTCTATGGCATTTTCTAATTCTGCAAGACTCTCTAATTTTCCATAATTCTCATACTCTATCACCTTTCAGCACCTCACTTAAAATATCACTGTTAGCAATTTCATGTCCCGTTTAAAATCATTGTCATATTTTCTTTTTGATATATCCCATCTGCTAAATATTAATTATGATAATAATCTACATTCCAATATGTATCTATTAATTCAGGTTTGTACAGCCGCTTTATTAATTACAAGACATATTTACATTCCACAATGTTTCTATTAATTCTAATTTTAACCACATCATTTACATTTGTATCATCATTTACATTCCACAATGTTTCTATTAATTCGATTTGTTTACAAAAGGAATCGGAACAATATTTAGATTTACATTCCACAATGTTTCTATTAATTCTAAAGGGTTTTAAATAAATAAAAAGGAGTGATTTCAATTTACATTCCACAATGTTTCTATTAATTCGAAATTCCGGAAGATGCCGAAGAGGATATGCCAGAAATTTACATTCCACAATGTTTCTATTAATTCATTTTTTTGTCAGAAAATGTACGAGTAAACGGGGATATTTACATTCCACAATGTTTCTATTAATTCTATGAAAGTGATAAATCAGTTATTGATACAACAACATTTACATTCCACAATGTTTCTATTAATTCTGTTTCTTATTCCCTTGATGATGCTGACGCAAATAAATTTACATTCCACAATGTTTCTATTAATTCGTTGCACTCTGCAAATACAACTTTACTGATGTATGCATATTTACATTCCACAATGTTTCTATTAATTCTCCAGAACATTGTATCGTCGCATTAATGTACGCACATTTACATTCCACAATGTTTCTATTAATTCCAATTTTGCATCAACTTCGAGCCAAACTTTTGAATTTACATTCCACAATGTTTCTATTAATTCGTTGTCTTCGCGTTTCTAACAATCGAAGCTTCGGTATTTACATTCCACAATGTTTCTATTAATTCACCTGCACCCCGGAGATTATAGCGGAACTAGAGCAAAATTTACATTCCACAATGTTTCTATTAATTCGTGGTTCCGCTGGCTATCCCTAAACCGTTTTTATCACATTTACATTCCACAATGTTTCTATTAATTCAAGTGTGGAAATCGGAAACAGGCGTTGAATTATCCTCATTTACATTCCACAATGTTTCTATTAATTCACCGTATCTGGATGTTTTTATAATTTTTCGTGTTTATTTACATTCCACAATGTTTCTATTAATTCGTGTGGAAATCGGAAACAGGCGTTGAATTATCTTCATTTACATTCCACAATGTTTCTATTAATTCTCATGACAAGGCTTGGGTGCCCTTCTGAACTGGACATTTACATTCCACAATGTTTCTATTAATTCTAACAAACAGGCTATCGCAGGCGTTAACTACAATAATTTACATTCCACAATGTTTCTATTAATTCCGTGTGAACGTCCTCTTTTTTATACATGATGTCGGTATTTACATTCCACAATGTTTCTATTAATTCTTTGATGGGACGTGCAACCCGGCGGGACCGAAACACATTTACATTCCACAATGTTTCTATTAATTCTCCTTTACGCTACTCTCTCGACGATTAGATTGCTATATTTACATTCCACAATGTTTCTATTAATTCATGATGTAGGAGCTTACGAAAAAAATTTTGAAAAACATTTACATTCCACAATGTTTCTATTAATTCAAATACGCCTCCTGCAATCTGTCCAAGTTTTTTGGCATTTACATTCCACAATGTTTCTATTAATTCGACCGATAAGAGAAAGGGGTGCCGCAATGATTAATAATTTACATTCCACAATGTTTCTATTAATTCGAGAATCCTATCTCTTTGCTTCCTGTACTCTGTATGTTATTTACATTCCACAATGTTTCTATTAATTCAAATATTCCTCTTTCTTACCCTCACCTTTAGCAGGATTTACATTCCACAATGTTTCTATTAATTCATTTTGAAGGAAAAGAATTAGTAGACTTTGATGCAAATTTACATTCCACAATGTTTCTATTAATTCCCATTTGTGGATTTTCAGCATATCGAGGATGTGTATTTACATTCCACAATGTTTCTATTAATTCGATTTAGATGAGATTTTTAATAATAAATCATAGAAATTTACATTCCACAATGTTTCTATTAATTCGTCCTCTTTTTTGTACATGATGTTGGTTGGAACATATTTACATTCCACAATGTTTCTATTAATTCCCGTTACTTAATTTTCCTCATTTTTCCTACTTTTTCACTCCTATTTCTGTCGATCTTAGACTCAATCTGTGTTTTTCCCTTATATTCTCATTTAAAAATTATCATATATCTTTTATTTATGCCATTGTCGATGTCCCCTGTTTTTTACTTTATCGAACATCGACAGTTCTATAATTTTATTTTTCTTACCGCGTATGCTATTTCTTTTAATTTTTTAAATGTATATTCTTACTTCTCTACTTATCAGCAGACTCACTGTAATATAATCAAACTGCAACTTAGAATTATATTTTTCATTTTAAACCGCCTATGAACCTAAAGAAATCCCATCCGATATTAACCAAACGGAATTTCATTAAATTAGTTGCTTCCTGCTTTATTCTCTTCACTGACCTGTAAATAATTCATCAGAGCAAGTTGAAATATTCTGGAACAATTAACACCATCTTCATCGGCTTTGGCCGCCAGCCATGCAGGTAAAGACAAAGTTTTCTTTACAAAACGACTATTAATCCTTTCACGAACAGGCGGCATAAATACCTCAATCAATACAGGAACTTCGTTAGAATCCAAATGAATCGATGTAATCGGAGTTGGAACGGGAATCTCTTCACCATCTTGCTCCATGCCCCATATATGCAGCCCAAGAGCTTCTTTAGCATTTTTTAAAGCTTCCTCTGTATTATCTTTCTCAGCACATGGAAGACATCCAGGTAAATCGGGAAATTCAATACTAATACCATCTTCTTCATAAGAAAAAACAGCTACATAAGAATATCGGTCTTTTGACATAATTAACACCTCCGTTATGTGCAGAGAAGTTACGGAAACATAACTCCAGACTGCTTTGATATACTTCGTAAGGTTTTGATTGGAATATCTTTGTTAGGATGAGTAACTGTTACCCTGCCCTTTTTAATTGAATGTTTGAATTGGTGATGATCGCCAACACAAGCAACCTCATACCATCCATCTTTCTTCAATATCCCAATCACTTCTCTGGATGAATAACTTTTCATCTCATCCCTCCTTACATAACATATTTTAATACATAATTTATTATGTGTCAATCAAATCAATACGCAATTTGTTATGTATTATAAAATAAAAATTATCACATATCCTTTACTTATACTATTATTGATGTGCCTCATTTTTTGCCTTGTCGGGCATCGACAGTTTTATAAAATAAAGCTTGTTTTATCATCTTCCTTACCCCAAAATTCTTTATCCAGCCACTTTTGCTGGCGGCTTTTGAATAGAATTACAGAATCAAGATTGGAATCAATGTATACTTTTAATTCCTGTTGGAGTTTTACTAATTGAACTTTGGATATCTCACCTTCAAATACAGAGTTTTGAATATGAGATAGATATTTTTTACATATCTTAAAGATATGCGACCATCTCTTTTGTCCGTTTTCGTCTTTGCTTATATCATATACTAAAACTACATACATATTTTACCTCTGTCATCATTCTTCTATAAGACACAAAAATTTTTATATACCAAAATCACATACATATTTTACCACCATATTCTAAACCCTTCGTATTCTTTTTCTCCTATCAAATGTTTTATGAGCTTATATGCTTCCAACCGAATTAAATATTGATAAGAGATTTTTTTCCCTAATTCTTTGTGCATGATTGTCTGTTTCATTCGTTTTTCAAATTCTGTGACAATCAAGCGGGATGCTTCCTTTTTTAGATGTAAAAAGTTTAGTTCTTTTGTAAAACTTTTTTCTGTTATCTGGTTTTTATTTAATAGAGAAAATATTAATCTGTCTCCAATCAGTGGTTTGAATACCTCAGATATATCAAGGCATAAAGAATATCTTCGAAATCCTGGTTCATGAAGATAACTTATTGTTGGGTCTAGCTGCGTGTGGTAAATCTCGCTCAATGTTTTGGCATATATCAAGGAGTTTACAAAAGAAATCAGCGAATTTATCATATTGTCTGGTGGATGCATCACTCTTTTCTCAAATTGTATTTCCTGATTTACAATGGTGTTCCATGCCCTATAATAGTTTTTTCGTATATTTCCTTCTATTCCCATTAGTTCTTCGATAAACTCTGTGTGGTCTAGTTTTTTTCTTAGACTGTTTACTTCTTTCATACACTCAGCTACATCTTTTCCTCTGCTGTTATAGTAACGTAAATTTCTATAAATATTATCTGCAGCCGCCTTGATAAATTCTTTTGCTATAACGAGACGCTCATCATAGCAGGTGTAATGTTCTACCTGTTTTACGAGAAGTTGTCCGGCAAGTAAGCTTTCTTTTGGATAGTAGCTTCCTGTATAGAAGTTGTAATAGTTAAAGAAATGTAATGGGATTCCGTACTGTGAGATGTAGTTAATAAACGCTGTGTTAAATGACATTTCCGACAATATATATATGTCTGAAATTCTTTCTATCGGTATGTCCCTTTTGTCCCCTTCATATGTTGTAAATTGCAATGTATTGTCTTTTCTTTTTAAATCCCCATTATTATAAATATATAGGCTTTGTTTCATTCGTACCCCTCCTGAAAAGTCAGTTCATCAGAAGATAAGTAAAGCATATTTTAAGCTTTGTTTCATTTGTTCTACTCTTCAAATCACCTTGATTATCTTTACCTAATTTGTATATTTGAAGCTCTGCTCCATTTGTACCCCCTGCTGCCTTTATATAAAACACAAGTCATGATATGCACATTTTTTACATATTTTTTGTTCTGTAAATTTTGGTGGAAATTCTTCTTTTTTCATAGATTCAATTTCATCAATAATTGATTTTAATTTTTCACGGTCCTGTTTGGATAGTTCTACTAACAAAGTTTTCTTCATAAGAGGGTAGTCTATTTTACCTTTAATGTTTTTCACTCCCCGTTCTTCTAAATAATAAAGGTAATATTTTACCTGCCAGATTCCGGCTTCTTCAATTGCCTTACTTTTCTTAATTTCATGTAACTCCTGATGTTCCCTGATAAAGTCAATGTTAATCACATTATCAATATTGATGTGTTTCTCATCCCTTTCATAACTTTTTTCATCCAAAAGCTTTCCCAACTGTACATTTTCATTTTCCGATTCCATATTGATTTCGTGGCAGAAATACCATAGCTTTCGTTTACAAACAAAGTAATAGTAAATCATGACACCTGTGATTCTTTTATCTGTCATACCTTCGTCCTCATTATTTAATCATAAATCATATATTACAGTATACATGCCTCATCATCTATCTCCCCTAAAATAAGACCTTTTCCCCTTCCCGTATCCGGGTCAAAATCATATTTCATTGATGTTCTGTGAATTTGTGTTACAGGGTAATTATTTTTTCTGTCATCTCCGTGAGAGCCGATTGTTGTGACATCTATTCCATTTAGCCCATTATCTTTATAACGATAGTAAGTAAGTCCCAGTGTCAGACTGCTAAATTTAGATGTGATGATATTCTTTATGTCTTTGTTTATATTTGGTGTTCTGAGTAGATTGACTCCCTCTTCAAAAAGAACTTGATTTTCTTCATAGAGTATATCTGGCAGTACTGTTATGCTATGAATATTTCGAAATTTTTTATCGACATCTTCTTTGGTATATTCTATAGGATGAATTGTTGAAAAATGTTCTAGCCAGTATTCAATCTCTTCATAATACTTTGTTTTTTTAATTTCTTCTGTGCAGTAAACTGCATTGATATATTCCGTTTTCAGCTCTTCTGTAAATATTTTATCTTCATATTGATACAGTTTTTCGAGAGAACGATCATACATATCTTCATAATAAACTGTTCCCTTTCCATTCGCATTATCATAAACAATGACATTCGGTTCTTCTGGAATATAACGCCCTTTTCGATTGCAGCGTCCCATTCTCTGGAGCAAACTATCTACCGTACACATTTCGGTATATAATACATCAAAGTCAATGTCCAGGCTGGCTTCTACTATCTGTGTTGTAATCCAAATTCCGCATTCTTCTTCATTTTCAGAAAAATTCTTAATCATTTTTTCCAGTTGCAGGCGGTCTTTTTTGACATATCGAGAATGCAAAAGATGGAGGTCTTCCTCTTCTAACTGGCTCTCAATCTGCTCATAAACTTCCTGCGCTTTGGTGACAGTATTACAGATAACTAACACTTTTTTATCCCGGCCTTTTTCAAGTATTTCATCAAAGTTCATTTCTCCTGATTTTATTTTGACTTTATGCCGGATAATATCTGATTCTTTAGAAAAATCTCGAAATTCATACTGTTCTCCCTGGATTAATCCGCATTTTTCCATGAAATATTTTAGGACAGGAGGAAAAGTTGCTGTAATAATCGCAAATCGGCCTCCCATTTCTGTAATTTGTTTTAGTCCAGTTATAATCGTTGCTATAATATGTGGGTCATATGACTGCACTTCATCAAGAATGACTTTAGAATATTTTAAAGTTGCCGCAAAAATTTCCGTTCCTAATGCTCGATATACAAATTTGAAAAGCTGGTCTACGGTACATATCGTAAGTGGATTAGATAATAATTTGGCTTTTTCATATCTCTGATATATACTATCTGCTGCATTTGTACTTTCTTCTAAATATTTTTGCATTGCATCTGAGTGAAGCAGTTCTACATCCTTATAATTATAATCATCCTTGATTCTTCGATAAATATCATTGGCCGAAACCTTTAATGGTAAAGTATAGAAGCCTTTCTCTCCATTAAGCCATAACAATGCCGCTTCCGTCTTTCCCGAACCAGTCGGGGCAATGACTACCAGATTTTTATTTACATTTTCTTGCATGAATTTTTGTGCTGGCTTTAAAGCAAATTTTTGCTCTTTCATATTTTTATTGATATTATTTACCAGCCTTTTTTCTTCCAGATTTGAATTTTCTTCGGCAAATTCATAACCAGCACTTACTGTATAATCAAATTTGTTCAGCATTCCTTTGAGTAAAACATATTTGTTCCAGAGAGAAGGTTTCACATCTAACTTTATGCTTGACATATTATTTCGGAAAAGCAATTTTCTCATCTGGCTGCTGTATACCTTGTCCCGCTCTTCTTTCAAATATTCTGAAAGATATTTTAAATAATATTTCTGGCAATATGCTTTTATATCATCCTGAGTAAAATCGTCTTTTCTATCATGATGATAATAAATCGCTGTCATAAAAGCCTTAAAATCATCTTTTTCTAATCCTTCATATAATTTTTGAAATTCCTTATAAGAAATAGATACTGCACTTAAAAATCCATGCGGAATCTGAGAAATTTTTTTCTCAGGCTCCGACAGATTATCTCGTACTTTCCGGCATACTTTGGACTGAAAAATGAGATTTGCCTTTCCCCAGTCATGCTGGCGGCAAGCTTGGAGAATTAATATTTTTTCTATCTCAGTAAAATATTTTCCATATCCTCTGAAAAAAGCTTCGGCACATTTTACAATATCTTCTTCATGTTCTTTCAAAGTTTTCTGCTTTTCTTCTTTTTGATTCTGTATTTTCTGAATTTGCTGAATTATTATCTGTTCTTCTTTGGGAGTGAGTATTCCTTCTAAACTGTCTAAAAAACTTTCCAGAGTTTCTTTTAATGCTTCTACTTCCTTGATGCTCAATTGCTTCGCTTTTGATTTTGCATATAACTCCATATTTCATTCCCCCAATACACAAAATCTATCTTATGTTCTTACTAAATACAACAGCACTTTCTGCCTCAGAATCATCCACATATCCCTGATCTAATACCTTGCCAGCCGGATAATAGTATGCTCTTACCCGTCCACCATCTTTCTTCCATCTGCGTAAACCATTTTTTGTTATCTCGTATTCTCTTGTCAGATTATAAATTGTTGCGCCACCTTCACCATCTTCAAATATGCGTTCTCCATCCTCGGTTTCATAATCAACAGGAATATAAATATTATTATGCACACTAACTTCTTCTTCCCATGATAAATGAACAATTTCTACCTTTTTAATATCTAGTAAATCTTCATATCTTCCCAATGAAAGATACTGTGGTGGATTTAACAATGACTGATAAACAGTATCAAAATCTTCTTCAGACGGCAAAATATGAAGAATCATATTATTTTCACAAATCAGTTCGACATTAGCAATTCCTTTAAATACTCCATAGTCCTCTTTATCATGAACGCAAATTTGGTGTCTTTCTTCTTCGAACTTTACCCCTGCTGAAAAGGAATATCTTGTATATAATTCAGATATCGTTCCTTTATTTTTTCCCTGAATACTTAATTCCATCGGATGAAATGTCGTAAAACCACAGGCAGCATGAATCATGCCCAGTACCGTAGAGTATGGTGGCAGCGGAAAAGTTTCTTTAATAATAAAACTGCTCGGTTTCCTATAATTTACAAGATTCTGAAAACATTCTACTCTAATTGCCTTCATAATAAGCATCCACTTCCTCTTTCAAATGTTTGAATACGTTTCCTACGGACTCTGCTTTTAATTTTTCTTTTACGTCTTTTTCATTATCGAAAATTCCCGATGTGATTCCTGTGTAAGTATATTCCTTTAATTCTTCTGAATCCTCCACAATCTCTTTTAACGTGGCAACACCAATTTTATTTGCCTTTACACTCACAATATTTTCAAAGAATGGATTCTTTCTTTTATATCTTCCACCGATGATAAACAGTGGGCTTAAGTTCTCTCTTCTTCCTCTGATATCTCGGTATAAATACTGTACGGTATCTAAAAGCTCCTTTACTCTGCTTGCTTTTTCTTCCTGTGATACTTCAATTTCCACATCCACTCCAATTCTATCTAAATCTATCGATATAGTATAGCTGTAATAAGAACGATGGATTTCACTCTGCGCAATTCCATTTTCGAGGTTCTGACGCTGTGCCAGTCCCATGTTTGTGAGAAACTCCAAGTCACTCTGATATGGCTCTAAAGAAATCGCATTGCTTAATCGCACTACTGCGCTTCTTGTAGATGCACCACCCTTTTTATCATCTGCTTTGGAAGTCGTTTTCATATATCCAAATAAATCGATTTCTGGATAATCTTCAATTGTTGCAGATGGGGCAAACTGTACTACACCACTCTTGCCGTCAACCGGTGTATTATCCCATTTAAGCTGCTTTACGATATTGTATCGCATAGCCTGTCTTGAAATATAAGAATACTGCTGGAAATCTCCTCTTGTCATTTTCTTTAATGTTGTGATATTTCCGATTCCCTCACCATAGTTTGCACTCTCTGCTAAAAATACCATTGTAAATGTTAAACCATCTCTTGTCATTTAATTTTCCTCCCCACTTTCATCCTGTGACTGTTTCGTATCTTCTGATTTACTATCCTTACTATCTGTATAACTTCCCTTTAATCCCAGTATAAAAGAATAGCCATACTCTGAAAACTTCTCCTTATTTCCAAGCATATAAACGAAACCATCTGCCATAGGTAATTTTGTTGAACTATACAACCGTATTACAATATCCATAAATTTTCCTTCATTTCGCACAGACAAAGCATTCAGTAATTGATAGATTGTTCCCCTCATACATTCATCATTTTCCGCTTTTTTTGCTAATAAAATCTCTTTACGCAATTTATAGCCTGCATCCCTCATTTTAATACGACTCATAAATATCCCCTCCTTAGCCTTTGACAGTTTTTCTTCAATACCCTGCTGCGATTGTTCCAACTCTTCAGAAATGCTCCCCACATTTACTTCCATTCTTTTTTCAATACTTGTGCATAATTGAACTACAAAAACCCAATATGCCGTTGGTATTACTCCAGTATTCTCCAGAGACTCCTTTAAAATCTGATTAAGTAAACTATACTGTTTATGATACTGCAAAATATTCATAACAACGCTCTCATGAACATTTACAAATTCATTAGAAAGTTTTACATATGGGTGTTGCTCAAGATATTTCAATGCTTTCTGTACCTTTTCCTGTTTCAGAATCTGTAGGGCATCTCTGCCTATAATACTGAACATATAATTATCTTCTGCGCGTGTTCCTCTTAAAATAACCTGCACATTATTGAGTTCTTTTACTTTGTCAGAAAGAACTTTATTCAATATCCTTGCAAACCATACTGTATAGTTTTCTTCTTCTCCTTTTTCCTTAAGACCGTTCCCTCGTTTTTTACCGTTCACATCCACTAATACCGATATGTTTTCATTCAAATTCATAAATACGAACTTATTTGCATACATTTGAAATCCCAATGGACTTAATGCATAGACAAAGGAACATACAGGACATAAAAAGGCATCTACCTGACAATTCCAGAAAGCGGAACGCTTTCTTGTCAAATCATCTGCCATTTCTTTCATAAAAGCGATAGAAATCTTTTCTTTCCCAGTAATCCCATTTCCACAGTCAATACAGGTATCTTTTGCTTTTTTATGTTCACCTTCTAAGTACTTATGAAACGGTTCCGAAAAATCCTTTTCAAAAACAGCCCGCATATCCTTTTTTGCATTTGCCCGAAGAAGGAAACATTTTCCATCCCAAAATCGGTTAATATAATTATAAATTATACTTTTCATAATAAAAGTTTCTCTACATAACGGCTGTGTTAAAAATTGCTGTAATTCTTCCAAACGCTTTCTTAAAACATCAGATTCAAATTTATCACTAAGTTTATTCTTCTTCAGTTCCAGATAAACTTCAGGGTTCTCTACCTTCTCTTTGATAATATTGAATCCGTTCTGATAGCTATTCGAAAGCAGCTTTTCCGTGATAAACTTTAAATCGTCCTTTTCTTCTCTTCCTGGATTCCATTTATCTTCCCTTATTTTAGTAAGGCAACGCTCAATTCTGTCAAGTACTCCCTGATATACTGTGTTTTTTCCAAAATACTTTACACAGGCATTAAAATATAAATCTGTCCAGTCTGCATGAAGTGCAAAGTCTCTATCCAGCCAAATCCCCTGCTCATCTGATGTAATACCATAATCTGAATCTTCTTCTGCTTCGGATATATCCAACAAGTATTTCATACCTACAATTCCGGCATTCTTCAGAAAATCACCGAGTGTAATAATTACTCTGTCCAACTTTTTCTCCCCCTTTCTGTAAGATGTGCGTTACAATTTGTAGGAGATTTTGCCTGATTAAAAATATCCTATTAATACACTATCTCCCACATCCCATGTCCTTCCGAACGTCTGCCTCCCATCCCTGTCCGATATAAAAAGGTCAGAAGTTCTGGACTTCCTGATAATTTATAAATTCCAATATTCGCATCTACCTTTCTTCCAAATATCGTTGCAACAATTTTCTTGCCTTTTATTGGAACAATCTCAAAGCCTTCTACTGAGACATCTACTCCTAATCTCTCAATTAGCGTCTGTACATTTTCTTTCACTACCTGAGAAAATTCTGGATGGTCGTAAACATAATAAGTATCTCTGTTCTCTTCTACATCATGTCTTCTTGCTATGAGAGAACTCTGCATTTTCACAATAATCTCCGGATCCTTTATCTCCTTTCTCCTCACATTTTTAATGCGTACAAGCTCCATCGAATTACCATTCATCGGATAACGCTGATGTAATATTTTCTTAAATCCATTAAAAAAATAAATAGTCTGCTCCATATCTGCGTTTGAAAAAAACATCGAGAACTTATTCTGCCTTAAATATATCTTCTCGTCCTTAAACTTTGCCCCTGGCAGATAATAAGAAAAAGTGTATGGTTTTACCACTGACCTTCTCTTATCATATAATTGCTCAAACATCTTTGGTGAAGCACTCTCTAACGACGCTTTTAAGAAACTTACCAGCAGCCGGTCTAATTCTAACGGTAACTCTGGTTTTTCCAAGACAAACTCTAAATTAAATTGAATCATCTTCCCCCTTCTTTCTCTTTAAGATTTTTATTTGTGCCATTGTGGCCCTCCCTATATTTTTACACTATCATCGGTCAACATTTATACCAATCTTGTTTATGCAGAAGTTCTATTCGAGAATCTATCGTGTGACATCCTCCCCCACCTATAGAGGTGGGGGCTTCCCAATCTCAGCAAGTTTGGTTCTCGTTCGATAGCACTACCGTGCTAAGCATAAGCGAGCTATCCCCGTGTGTCCCACGGTTGTGTTATATTGTGT
>ENA-ORUL01001911-ORUL01001911.1-human-gut-metagenome-genome-assembly--contig:-NODE-1911-length-13098-cov-3.281454_pt1 | contig 13098 bp, 8 predicted proteins | sample MGYA00242084_ERZ509219 | MGnify/ENA primary metagenome ERZ509219 (study PRJEB26280, sample SAMEA2338792) | human gut metagenome | biome: human gut; feature: human-associated habitat; material: faeces...
GCGGGATCTGTGCCGGTTATGCCAAATTTGAAACATTTCCAATCTGGAATATCCCGCTCAAGCATCCGGTCAACCTCGCTTACGAGGCGGCAACAGCCGATCTCAACGACATCAATATGATCGATCCGTTCCATCTGGAAGCATATGGAAAGACAACCGTCAACTACAACCGTGACGTGGAGATCTTCCCTGTCCTGAATGCGATGTTTGAACGAATCTATGGAAAGAGTCCATACAAATCACCGACAGATATGGGCGTCAACATGGCAGGTAACTGTATCTGTGATGATGAGGCATGCAAAGAAGCTTCCAATCAGGAGATCATCCGCCGTTACTATGATTCCAGAAGACGTGCCCTTGCCGGTGCATGTTCGGATGAAGAAGTATACAAGATCGAGATGCTGATGAACCAGGCAGGCATCACCGTTCATGACCGTCCGGTTGTTGACGCTGCAATGAAACGTGCCGAAGAAACAGGTGCTCCGGCTGCTGCAATGGAACTGCATGATGGTCGTATGGTCACAGGCAAGACTTCCGATCTGCTCGGCGCATGCGCTGCTCTTCTTTTAAATGCCTTAAAAGAGCTTGCCGGCATTCCACATGATCGTCCGGTTATTTCTCCGGCAGCAATTGAACCGATCCAGACTTTAAAGACTCAGTATCTTGGAAGCAAGAACCCACGTCTTCACACAGACGAAGTGCTTATTGCGCTGTCTGTCAGTGCAGCTTCAGATCCGGATGCACAGAAAGCACTGGAACAGCTTCCGAATCTGAAGGGCTGCCAGGCTCATACTTCCGTAATGGTAGGTGATGTTGACCGCAAGCAGTTTATGAAACTTTCGGTTCAAGCAACTTTTGAAGCAAAATATGAAAATAATTCTGTATTTTTTCCGAAAAAGGGTGTATAATTTTTAAGTATTTTTTTGGAGCATACTTATTTATTTGAACGCGAAGGAGGAAATTATGGCAGTAAAATATGTATTTGTAACAGGTGGAGTAGTATCAGGACTTGGAAAAGGAATTACAGCCGCATCACTCGGAAGACTTCTGAAAGCACGCGGCTACACAGTGACCATGCAGAAATTCGATCCTTATATCAATATTGATCCGGGTACTATGAATCCGGTACAGCACGGAGAAGTTTTCGTCACAGACGATGGTGCTGAGACAGACCTTGACCTTGGTCACTACGAGCGTTTTATCGACGAAAGTCTCACAAAGAATTCCAACGTCACAACCGGTAAGATCTATTGGTCCGTATTGCAGAAAGAACGTCGTGGAGATTTCGGCGGAGGAACTGTACAGGTTATCCCGCACATCACAAACGAGATCAAGTCCCGTTTCTATCGCAATCCATCTGCTGAAAATACAGAAATTGCCATTATTGAAGTAGGCGGAACCGTCGGAGATATCGAAAGCCAGCCTTTCCTTGAGGCGATTCGTCAGTTCCAGCACGAGAAAGGACGCGAGAACGTTGTTCTGATCCATGTAACTTTAATTCCTTACCTTCGCGCTTCACAGGAGATGAAAACAAAGCCAACACAGGCAAGTGTCAAAGATTTACAGGGAATGGGAATCCAGCCGGATATCCTCGTATGTCGTTCTGAGCATCCTCTGGATGACGGCATCAAAGACAAGATCGCACTTTTCTGTAATGTACCATCTAACCATGTACTCCAGAATCTGGATGTGGAATATCTTTATGAAGCACCGCTTGCAATGGAGAAAGAACATCTTGCAGAAGTAGTATGTGAGTCACTTCATCTGGACTGCCCGACACCGGATCTCAAAGACTGGACAGAGATGGTTGAATATCTGAAGACACCAAATACAGAAGTAACTGTTGCTATTGTCGGTAAATATATCCAGCTTCATGATGCTTACATCAGTGTCGTAGAAGCATTAAAACATGGTGGTATCTTCAGCCGTGCTACTGTAAATATCAAATGGATCGATTCCGAGACGGTTACTGCTGAAAATGTAGATGAGCAGTTGAAAGACGTCAGCGGTATCTTGGTTCCGGGCGGATTCGGACAGCGTGGTATTGACGGAAAACTGCAAGCTATCAAATACGCACGTACCAATAAGATTCCGTTTCTCGGTCTGTGCCTGGGCATGCAGCTTGCAATCGTTGAATTTGCAAGAAATGTCATCGGTTACCGTGATGCACACAGTGCAGAACTTGATCCGGATACAACACATCCGGTTATCCATATCATGCCGGAACAGCTTGGCATTGAGGACATCGGTGGTACTTTAAGACTTGGATCTTATCCATGTGTTCTTGATAAGACTTCTACAGCATACAAATTATATGGCACAGAAGAGATTCATGAACGTCATCGTCATCGTTATGAAGTCAACAACGACTATCGTGATGCTCTGACAGCCAACGGCATGAAATTATCCGGTCTCTCACCGGACGGACGTATTGTCGAGATGATCGAGATTCCGGAACATCCTTGGTTTGTCGCAACACAGGCGCATCCGGAATTAAAGTCCAGACCGAACAGACCGCATCCGTTATTCCGTGGCTTCGTAGAAGCAGCTTTAAAATATCAGGATGATAAGGCTACAAAATAATCCTGTTTCTTCAAGCGTTTCATAAATAAGTGAATATATAAAGAATATAATTTTATATTCTGATATAGTAAAAATGTGTAAGTTTCTATGTTCAGAAACTTACACATTTTTTTATTTACTCATTTCCTAATTATCTCTTTTCTATTATCTTATCTCTATTATCTTATCTCTATTATCTTATCTCTATGCCCAGTCGATCCTGCTTCCTTTCGCCGTTTTCTTTACGACAAGCTTCGTATCAATCTGTTCTTTTAATTCATTGACATGAGAAATAATTCCCACAAGCCGGTTTTCCCCAGCCAGTTCTACCAGCACACGGACCGCCTGTTCTCTTGTACTGTCATCGAGAGAGCCAAATCCCTCATCAATAAACATCGTATCCAAACGGATTCCTCCGACACTACTTTGTATTGTATCTGCAAGCCCCAACGCCATCGATAACGCTGCCATAAAGGATTCTCCACCGGATAGCGTACGCACATCCCTCACTGCGTCATTTACCATGCTGTACACGTCCAGATCCAATCCTGACTGTCCCTGGCTTCCCATATGCGACAAATCTTTGCACTGCAGGATAAAAGAGCCATCCGTCATCTTAATCAAACGTCGATTCGCCGCCTGAATAATCTGTTTAAAATACTGTCGCTGTACATATGTTTCAAAATCCATCTTCACATTGCCGGTCAATGTACCATTCGCAGTCTTGCTCAGATTTGAAATCCACTCGTATTTCTTCTGCTGCTCACCGATTTTTTCAAAAAAATGTTCCAGGCGCTTTTTCGTTTCCTCGTGACTCTGCACAAGATTCGTTATCAATATCTGTTCTTTTGTAAGCTTTTCTTCTTCACTGCGTCTGCTTTCCAGTTTTTTCAAAAGTTCAGAAATATCCGGGCGCTCTTCCCCCTCCAGACGTTCCCGCAGACTCTTTAATACCCCTGTATTCTCACTGACTTGTTTTTCGTATTCCCGCAGCTTGTTCTCCAAGCCCGGAAGCCTTTCTATTTGCGTCCAAAACTCTGAAAACTGCTCTTCTGTCAAACTGTATTTTTCCAATGTCTCTCTATATGATTTTTCATTTTCCAGACATTGCACTTCCTGCTCTTTCTCATTTTGAAATTCGCTTTCCAGCTTTCCTTCCCGCTGTTTCTGGTTCGCAATCTCTTCCTGAAGTATTTTCTCTGTTCTGTCGGCTTCTTCCTGCAATCTATTCTTCCGGTCTGTCTTTTTCTTAAGTTCCTCTTTTGCAGTTTCTCCGGACTCCCACGGCAAAACATCTTTTCTCGTCTCATACTCCGCTTTCAAGCTTTGTCTCTCAAGCTCCAGTGCTGCTTTTTCCTTCTCTGTTTCTTCCAGTTCCCTGCTTTTTTTTCTCAGCTCTTCCTGCTTTTCCGGCAGCTTTTCCACCAGTGCTTTTGCATGTGTAAGCTGTTCTTTATTCTGCTCTGCATTCTGTTCCAGTTTCTTTCGTTCTTCCCGGACTCCGGCCAGTTTCTCTTTTAACATTTTTTCCGTTTCCAGCAGATCAACTACATCGGTTTCCGGGAACTCATCTTCTCCAAGAAGTTTTCTGCAGTTATCACAGAATACCGACCAGCTGCTTTCAAATGCATTCCATTTCTCCCGATACAGATCTGCCGCCTGATCTCTGGCTTTTTCTGCTTTGTCACGCATCTTCTTTGCACTCTCAACTTCCTGTTCCGATACTGCATGCAATGATAACTGCCTTGGATGCGGATGCTCTGTAGATCCACAGACCGGACATGGTCTTCCTGTCTCAAGTCCTGCTGCCAGGATTCCTGCCTGCTCTTCAAAAAACAGGCTGTATTTCTGTTCATAATCCTCAAAAGCAGATCGGTAATTTTTCACTGCACTCTCCATCTTTTTCTGCAATTCTTCACAGGCTTTCTTTTGAGCATCCAGCTTAGGGATCTGTGCCGTAAGGGTTATCACCCAGGATTCTTCTTCCGTTTTCTGCTCTTTTAACTGTCCGAGAAGCCTTCCGTTTTCTTCCCATCCTGCAATAGATTTCTCTGCTTTCTCCGTATTCTCTATCCATTTCTTCAATTCCGTATGAACAGCTTCTGCCTTTTCTTTCCGCACTTCGTTCTTACGAATTTCCGCTTCTGCCTCTTCCATCTTTTTCTTAAGGGCTTCCAACATTTCATACTGTTTCAGTCCTTCTGTAAGCTTCACAATCTCTCCCGATAATACAGGTTCTTCTCTCTTCAGACATTCCAGGGCAGATCTGGCGGTCTCTGTCTTCTCAGACACCCTATCCATGCCGGTTTCCAGCTCCTTTTTCAGCATTTCTATCGTCTGTCTGATCTTTAAAAGTCTCTTCGTTCCATTTTCCATATTTTCAAAAATCGGTCTGACATTTGCCGCCGCACGAATGTGCTCCGTCTGTTCTTTTTCTTCCTGATACAGTACTTTTCTCGCTTCTAATTCTTCTGACTTTTTTTTCGCTTTCTCACAGTCATCAAAAAGCGCAAGCAGAAATTTGGCATTCTTCACTTCACTGTTTAACCGCTCCACTGCTTTTCTTTCCTCAGCCGCCAATTTTGTATAACTTTGCTTCTTTTCCTGCTCTGCGAAAATAATCTCCTTTAACACCTGTAACGTCTCATCCTGCGCCGGGAACACCTGTCCTTTTAACAGTTTCCAGTGACTGAAAAGTTCTTTCCCTGCCAGATCTGCAAGAGACTCTTCTTTCACACGTTCCATTTCCAGATTTCTCCGGCTCTCCTGCATATCCTGCTGCATTTTCAACGCTCTCTGTCTTAAAATTTCCTGTACCTGTGCATATATTTTCGTATGGAAAATACGGGAAAAGATTTTCTTACGGTCTTTGGAATCGGCAAGCAGTAACTTCAGGAAATCGCCCTGCGCGATCATCGCCATCTGCGTAAACTGTCCGGCATCCATCCCCATGATCTCTGTGATCTTCTGCTCTGTCTCACGCTTTCTTCCCGGGAATACACTGCCATCCGGCATTGTAAGTTCTACTTTTGCGCTTTCTTTTACAAGACGTACAGAACCGTCCGACGCCTTTCTCTTTCCTGCACGCATATACTCCGGATTCCGGCGCACTTCATACCTCTCTCCATGATAATCAAACACCAGTTTGACATAAGTTTCCACGTCTTCGGATGCATACTGGCTGCGCATCATATTTCCTTCCCTGTTGCCACCGCTGGTCTGACCGTAAAGCGCATACACAATAGCATCAAACACCGTCGTCTTTCCTGCTCCTGTATCTCCTGTGATCAAAAATAAACCTTGTCTTACACCTGTAAAATCAACCACTGTCTTACCTGCATAGGAGCCAAACGCTGACATTTCTATTGTAATCGGACGCATCTTACTCATCCTCCCTTGCTTCTTCTAATATCTGCAGGATCAGTGTTTTCTCTTCCGGATTCATCGTTCTTCCCTGCATTTTTTCAAAGAAATCTGCAAAATTTTCTTCCGGTGTTTTCAGGACCAGCTCTTCAGCTTCCATCCATTTCGTTCGGGTTCTTGTATTATCAATCCTCACTTCCAGTATTTTGGAAAATACGGTTTCTAACTGTTCTTTCGGATGATAGGGATCTGTCTCATCAGTCAATGTAATACTGACATAATCTTCCGGGCTGCGTTCTTCTTTTAAAATCTCCTTAAGTTTCCCTGTGATCTTACGGACATCCCTGAGAGGATGCAGCGGATACTCTTCTATTTTCACAGATTTCCCTTTTTCTCCGAGCGTTACAACTGTCAAAGCTTTCGTATGAGAGGCTTCACTGACCGAATATTTTAAAGGTGTTCCACAATAACGGATATGCTCATCTTTTACTTTCTGCTTTCCATGCAAATGTCCCAGTGCAACATAATCAAACGGCTCCACGCCTGTTATGTCTATCTGATAAAGCCCGCCAATCGAAATCGTTTCCGAATCACAGGTTTCCGGCAGGTAACTTCCCATATAAAACTGGTGGGATACCAATACATTTCTCTCATCCTTAAAATTAATATTTTCCCTCTTGATCAGACGGTTCACCGCATCACTGTATGTCTCCGGTGGATTCTCTTCAAATAATCTGCGCACATATGCCGGTTTTAAAAAAGGGAGCAGGAAGAAGTTCACTTCTCCCCACTCATCCTTCAATGTAACCTTTTCTATATGCTCTTCTTCCTTCTGCGGCACACTGCCGGCCAGGTAAATCTTCTCTTTTTTCAAAATACCTGCTGCATACCTCAGACGATCCGCAGAATCATGATTTCCACTGATGATCATAACCGGAATCTGCGGACGTATCTTTGCTAATCTTGTAAGGAAATCATCAAATAATGTTACTGCCTCTGCAGACGGCACCGGCTTATCGTAGATATCTCCAGCGATCACAACCGCATCCGGATGTAATTTTCCGGCATATTCAATAATCTCTCCAAGAATGTGTTCCTGATCTTCCTTTAAGCTGTAATGATGTAACTGTTTGCCGATATGAAGATCGGACAAATGAAAAAATCGCATATCGTCTTACACCCCTTTACATGGAAATCCATCCAAATGCATTTGCAACCGAACTTGCCAGAATGATCATAGTGAAAATCGGGCATAAGTATTTGATCATCACAACAAAAATCTTCTTCCTGCGGAAACTGTTTTCCCCATGTCTGATCTCTTCCTCGATCCGGTCAATTCCAACGACTCTTGAAACTAATAAACTTGTCATCAGCGCTGCAATCGGCATCATAACTGAATTTGTCAGAAAATCAAAGAAATCCAGGAACTGCATACCGATGATCTTTACGAACGCAAGCGGTCCATATCCCAGACAGGATAAAGTACCCAGTAAGAGCATAATTACACCTGCAACCACTGTTGCTTTCTGTCTGCTCCATCCAATCTCATCCTCGAATGTCGACACTGCACTTTCCGTCAGCGCAATCGAACTTGTAACAGCAGCAAAAAGCACCAGTAAAAAGAACAGGATACCGATAGCTGTTCCAAATCCCATATTCTGGAAAACCTTTGGAATGGTAATAAACATCAGCGACGGTCCTGCCTGAAGCGTATTCGGATCCCCGCCGGAAAATGCAAAGACTGCCGGAATGATCATAAGTCCCGCCATCATTGCGATTGCTGTATCAAAAATCTCAACATTTCTTGTAGAGTCTTCGATTGATGTTTCTTTCTTCATATAAGAACCAAATGTAACCAAAATACCCATCGCAATTGACAGGGAATAGAACATCTGTCCCATAGCTGCAACAACTGACATCCATGAGAAATTCTTAAAATTCGGTATCAGGAAATACTTCACTCCTGCCATTGCTCCCGGTCTTGTCACGGAATAAATGGCGATAATTACCGATAATACAATCAGTACCGGCATCATCAACTTGGATACACGTTCAATTCCGTTCCGCACTCCTGCATAAATAATCACCAGCGTAAACATACAGAAAACTACAAAACAGATCTCTGTAGATACTCCATTTGAAATAAAGCCGGAAAAGTACCCATCGGCTGCCAAATCTTTTCCATTTCCCATAATATATTCTTTCAGATACTTGAGTACCCATCCACCAATTACAGAATAATATGGCACGATCAGTATCGGAATGATCGCATTGATCCAGCCACCAAAAGACAGCCAACCTGCTTTTTCAAATGACTTGAATGCCCCAACCGGACTTTTTCTTGTCATGCGTCCGAGTGCAGATTCTGCAACGATCATCGTATACCCGAATGTTAACGCAAGTATAACATAAATGAGAAGGAACATTCCTCCTCCGTACTTTGCTGCCAGATATGGAAATCTCCATATATTTCCCAGACCGACAGAGGCACCTGCCGCTGCCAGTACATACCCCAGTTTCCCTGAAAATGAACTTCTGTGTTTCTTCATGACTTTTCCTCTCTTTTTCATTCGTTTTGCACATCGTAACATTTATTCTATCATTTTTCTCATCAAAAGTCACTACAGAGTTCCAAATATGAAAGAATCACAAATCAAAATTTCATCTTTTCATTTTATCGGTCAATCCCAGATTAGATCGCCAGCAGATTTTTCAAAGCTTCCATATACATCAGCACTGCCTCTTCCATGTCTGAAATGCGGATAAACTCATCTGCACCATGAATACGATAATCGATCTCCGTCTTTTCCGGTCCAAATGCAATTACATTCTTCAGATATTTTGCATATGTTCCACCTCCGATTACGATCGGCTGATTCTTTGTATCACCTGTCACATCTACATACGATCTATAGATCGCTTCTACAAGCGGAGACTCTCTTGGATAGAACAACGGCTCACCGAGCTTCTTAATCTCCATCCTGCCGTTTTCATCTTCTAATTTACCTTCACACATTTTGCGAACATCCTCCGGATGTAACGTCACAGGCACACGCACATCAATAGTACAAATAATTGTGCCATTTTCTGTCCGGACGGTTCCGTTGCACAAAGTCAGCACTCCGAATTCATCCTCAAATTTCAGACCAATCCCGGAGCCATCGCATGCTGTACCGATATGGGAATTATAATATGTAACAAAATCATCTTCGAATCCCGCTTCTGCAAGGCACGCACATGTAACACCTGCCGCATTTACTCCCTGTGTCGGCATACTTGCATGTGCCGGTACTCCTTTCGCGTAAATATGAAGTTCTCCATTTTCTTCCGTTACTTTGTACTCCGGAAGTCCAGATTCTGAAAACGCTTTTTCCAGACGTTCTTTCAGGCCTTCCTCTGCCGGAACTACCGTTGTACAAGTGTCACATACTGCATTGAATACAAATCCACCATTCATAGAAATGATCTTTGTATGTTTGGAGTAGGCATTTAACGCCATCTGTCCCATCTCTCCGTGAATACATGGGAAATCTGCATCCGGGGTAAATCCATAGGACAGCTCTTCTGCGACTTTGTTGTAATGTTTCATACACTCGGAGCCATTTTCCTCATTGCATCCCATAATCAGGCGCACTCTTTTATTCAGTTTTACACCGGAATCACGGAGCATCTTCATAGCATACAATCCTTCTACAACCGGTCCTTTATCATCTGTTGTTCCACGCCCGTATACATAATCGCCATCCCTTGTAAGCGCAAATGGCTCATATGTCCATCCGTCTCCTTCCGGTACAACATCCAGGTGTGCCGCAATACCTATGATTTCTTCGCCTTCACCCATCTCGGCATAACCGCAATAATTATCCAGATTCACGGTCTTAAAGCCAAGCTCGTCTGCGATCCGAAGTCCCTCTTCCAATGCTTTCGCCGGTGCTTCACCAAATGGTTTTCCTTCCATTGGTTCGCCTTCTATGGACGGAATAACTACCAGTCTTTCTAATTTTTCCAGCATTTCATCTGATAATGCGTGAATTTCTTCTTTTATATTCATTTCTCTGCCTCCTCTTCCTGCCTGGTTTCTATTATACTGCGACTCATTTTCCTAATCAATGCGCAGAATATCTCCTATCATATTCATCTTATCTTTTTTTCAGACACATATTCATATAATTGTAAAACAGAATCAACAAAATTACAAATCCCAGATATCCGATAACCGGATACAACACGCTGACAATTACAGAAAAACCAAAGTGGCTTCCGGCAAGCCCGACAAGCGACATCACCAGTACGCGGAACCAGTTCGTATTCACAATTGATTTTTTCTGCACTTTCCACTCTTCTGCTCTGGAAAGAACAGCATACATACAACCACATGCCGCTGCCCAGATGCAGATTACCATCATAATTGCATAAACCGTACCAGCAGCCGGATGCAGCTTACGCGCCATCACAAGCGTCGGAAGTTCAGCCTGATAAACATTTCCATAATTACGGATAATCGCGATCACACAGACACATATCATTGCCGCAAGTGCTCCCGCACCGAGGATTCCTCCTCGGATAATCTTCCGATTGTCTTTCGCTTTCTGCCCTAACGGAACTACAACTGCAATTCCCACCGTTGTATTATAAGAGAAATATAAAAGTGCCGCCAGAAACCAGTTTTTCATCAATCCGTTTGTCACCTGCAGACTCTGGAAATCAATTGCTTTTGCCTGCGGCTGCATACATACGCAGAGGCAGATCACAACTCCTGCAATTACAACAAATGGGATAAAAGCTGACATGGATTTTGTAAATCCTTCGGTTCCAAATAATACCGGAACTGCCACAAAACAGGTATAAACAATCGCTGCAACCTGAAAATTCATTCCGAACTGCTGTTCCAGAACCGTTGCTCCGACTGCTGTCATTGCCGGTATACATGCGATCATAAATCCAAGTGTGACAACCATGGAGAAAAGCCGGAGAAGTTTACTAAAGAAACCATCTCCCATTGGAGAAACCACTTTATCAAAATAAGGTGTATCCATTTTCTGCGCCAAACGCATCGCCATGATCACTGTAACCGCAACCAGTGTTTCACAGACAAGAACGCCTGCAACTCCAATATATCCGAAATTTCCAAAAAACTGCATTAATTCATTGCCGGATGAAAATCCCGGTCCAACCATACTCCCGATTAAAGCTGTCGCAATTCCGAGAGTTGTAATCCTGACAAATTCATTTTTTTCTTTTGTTTTCATGTTATTCTCCTAAAATTGCTTTAATATCCGCAAGATTTTCCGCGAAATAAATCTGTTTCTGCCGTTCTTCTGTCGATAATCCCATCTCGATCATATGGAAAAGCAATGCTTTCAATCCATCATAATAACCGTTCAGATTGTATAAAATACATGGTGCATCCAATTGCTGCAGAGCTATCTGCGACATCACTTCCGCAATTTCTTCCAATGTGCCGGTCCCACCCGGAAATGCAATAAATGCATTGCCAAGCTCGATCATCTTACGCTTCCGCTCCGGGAAATCTTTTGTAACGATCAGCTCGGTCACGCCATCATACTGTACTTCACTTTGTATGAACATCTCCGGCTCTACACCGGTCACTTTTCCACCGGATTCCACTGCGCTTTCCGCCAGAATCCCCATAAGTCCGGTTTTTGATCCTCCATAGACGAGTGCATGTCCACTGTCGCCAATCCACTGCCCCAGTTCTTTTGCGGCTCTCTCCAAAGAATCGTCATTTCCTTTGTTCGCTCCTAAGTATACTGTAATATTCATCCTTATGTTCCTGCCTTTTCTATTTATCTGTCAGTTTTCATACATTCAGCTAATAATTTTCTTCTCCTGTTGCTTTGTATTTTAATCTTATTATATACAACCAGCCGGCACATGAACAGCTTTTATAGCAATAAAATATGCAGATAGCCTGTTTCCAGACTGTCTGCATGTGTCATATCAAAATTTCTTCTGTTCTTATTTTGTTTTAACAGACTTCTTTGCTGACCAGGAAGAATATACTTTATGATCTAAATAGTTATTGTATGCACGAACTCTTACATAGTATCTCTTCTTTGCTTTTAATCCTTTGACTGTATAAGAAGTTGAACCAAATGTCTTTGTTTTGCTTCCTTTGAAATTGCTCTTCTCTGAATACTGTACCTGATAACCTTTTGCGGTTACTTTCTTTGTAGTTACTTTAAAGCTCTTTTTGCCGCTGCTCAGTTTTGTAACAGAAGTAGCTTTCGGTCTTGCAGCTTTTTCATCGTTGATACGGAAATTGTATCCGCCATATCCCTTTCCGGAAATTTTCATGTAGTAAGTACCTTTTCCAAGAGAATCCAGCCACCAATTATCGATATGGTCTCCATTGCTGTTATAAACATCCTTATACGCCTCGCCGGAATATACCAATGCTCCTTTGGATACTACCGTAAATTTAAACCAGTCTACATCGGATCCGGCTCCATTAAATCCATAATATGTCTTATTCAGACCAACTGTTCTGGCATCATATTTTTCCTCTACCTGATTTACGAAGTTTTCCGGAAAAGTCTCTTTATATCCTTTAAACTGGAAAGTAATGTTATACGGATTACTGCTTGTATCTGAGACACTGTTCTTTACCTCGATCAGATAGGTTGCTCCTTTACTCAGATAATAGGTTTGCGTGTATTCCTGGCTTGTACTCCACCGGTCTGCCCAATTACTCAGTACATCAGCAGAGAACTCTTCTACCAGACGTATATTTACATCTGCTTTCCCCGCTTTTACAATTGTTTTTAAGTTGCCTGCTGTTTTCGGTGTGAAACGATAACAATGTACTGCATCCTTACTGAGATTTTTATTTGAATATTTTGCTCTTCCATTGGAATCCAGTTTGATGGTTCCCTGTGTACTTTCTGTTGCATAGGTTGCGATAGAATTATCTGCCGCCTGTACGGTTACCGGTGACAAAGCAGCAAATCCCATTGCCGCTGTTAATAAAAATGTGATCATTTTCTTTTTCATAGTATGTCTCCTTTTCTTTTGCCTTCGCGTAATTAAAAAATTACGCTTACATTTTTGTATTATACTATATAGACAGGTCGAGTTTGAAAAAAGTTTTAAAAATTTAAAAAAAATTTTATATCTAATTTGCGATTATCCGCATAAACACTATACTTTCAA
>ENA-ORUL01001930-ORUL01001930.1-human-gut-metagenome-genome-assembly--contig:-NODE-1930-length-12996-cov-3.605208_pt1 | contig 12996 bp, 10 predicted proteins | sample MGYA00242084_ERZ509219 | MGnify/ENA primary metagenome ERZ509219 (study PRJEB26280, sample SAMEA2338792) | human gut metagenome | biome: human gut; feature: human-associated habitat; material: faeces...
CAGCGGAATCGGATACGGGCGCTGCGTCGGCGCTAAAACCAGCCGGAGCAGACTTCTTCTCAAACGGCAGCACAAAAGTCAGGACGTCGTCCTTGTCCTCGTCGGCCCACTCGCTTGCGTAGCGTGCAACCCAATAGCCAACGGCGCGATGCTTGAGCATGTTGCCAAAGACCGTGAGGAATACCGTGACAAACGCCGTCAGCACCAAGAACAATACGAGCGTGATGCCACCGCCGGTAACAAGCGCCTCAATAGCCGTAGGACGGTAGTAGTAGCTATACATACCGACAGAGGCAATGGTGCCAAAGACGAACGTCAGGATCCAGGTGACAACGTTGGCGACCAGGCCCGTCAAAAACTCGGGAAGGAACGAAGCGCAGAACAGCTTGGTCTTATTGTTCTTAAAGGCCGCCCAGACCTTATCGAGCGAAAACGCGCTCTCGACGCGGCCGGTCACCGCAAAGTGCATCACGGCGATGTCGGCGAACATGGTAAAGAAGACGCCCAGGACCGCCGCGGCAATCATAGCCAGAACAAACAGGCCCAGCGAACCGATCAGCGCGGCCTCGAGCGCATAAGAGCCGTAATATGAATACGAACCCGCGGCACCAATTACCACGCTCTCCACCAGCGAAAGCGCCACACCGATAACGGGAATGGCAGCGATAACCTTGAGCACGCCCGAGATAACACCCGAAAAGACACCCAGACCAAACGACGTGGAGCGCATCAGCGGACGATCCATGCCGTCATCGACCTTAAGCGACAGGTCGCGGCCCCATTCGATGCCAAAGCCAGAACCGCATGCGCTTGCCACACAGGCAGCCAAAAAGCCGATGGCAGCCGCGATACCGCCGATAACGGGAATGAACAGCACGAGCACTGACACGACACAGATGAGCGCCGGCAAAAAGGCGATCTGGCACACGCGCTGCAACACGCCCGGCGTCTTGGTCATGTCCTCAAACGCCTGAGCCACACAGCCCTTGGACGCATTCGCCACGGGCGGTTGCGGAACAAACTGCTGGGGCTGACCCTGAGGGGCAGAGGCTGCGGCACCGGCATTAGGAGCACCGCACGCGCCACAGAACTTGTCGTTGTCGCCCATGGGGGCACCACACTGCGAACAGAACATCGAGATCATCCCTTCGTATCTTGAGCGAATCATCTGGATCGCAAACGATGTCTTTGGCATCATTATCACCCAATGTGGGGACAAATACTCCAACATGACGCATTTGCAATGCGCAGGGCGCTATTCGATTGTTTGATAAGCTCGACCGCGTTAGTTCGTTCCGCGGAAACCCTTGCCGACGATCTCGGAGCTGTCGACAATCGTGATAAAGGCACCCGGATCGATCTCGCGCGCGTAGCGACGCAGTTGCACGGCCTCGCGACGGCTTAGCACGCTCATGATCACCGTCACGCACTTGCCCGAGAAAGCACCGTAGCCGCGACTGATAGTCGCCGTACGGTTGAGATGCTTGACGATAAACTCCTCGACCTTAAGGGGCTCGGAACAAATGACTGTGCAGACTTTGCGCAGGTGAATGCTCTCGATGGCCTTGTCGACCACGAGCGTCTTGGCAAACAGGCCGAGCACGCAGTACAGACCGACGCGCGGGCCGTACAAGAAGGCCGCGATGGTCACGATGCCGATGTCGACCAGTAGCAGGGCGCGGCCAATCTCGAGCGTCGTGCGACGTTTGAGGATCATGGCGAGAATGTCCGTGCCGCCCGTCGAGGCACCAATATCAAAGACGATGGCGCTGCCGAGCGCCGGCAGAATCACGGCAAAGCACAGGTCGAGCCACATATCGCCCGTCATCGAGACATCGGTCGGAATAAAGAGCTCAAACAGCGAAACATAGGCGGACAGCGCAAACGAGGCAAAGACACTCCACAGGATTGCCTTGCGCTCCAAAAAGATAAAGCCCAGGATGACGAGCACCGCATTGATAATCCACATAAAGACGCCGACGGGCAGGGTCGGGAACAGCGTGGACAGAATGACCGACACGCCCGAGGTGCCGCCAAAAGCAAAGTGATTAGGTGTTTTAAACGCAACGATGGCAAAGGCCGTGAGGATCAGGCCCAAATTGAGCTCGGCAAAAAAGCGCGGAAAGCCCGGCTCCTGGCTGCGCTTGCGACCAGCGCGCTCGCCCCGCTCGATAACATCGCGATCGACCACGCGCTCCATCGGCACCACGGGAGGACGATGTACCTCTTCGGCAGCTCGCGATGCCGCCTCTGCCGCGGCGGCCTCAATCGCCCATGCCTGGCTTTCTGTTTCGTGCTCGTCAGCCATTACGGCAACCCCTCGTTAACAATTTGGAAACAATGCGCCCATTAGGGTAACGCGGAACGCGACGATTGCAACCCCTAGTTAGACGAGCGGTATGCCTGCATCGGGGGCATATAGAAAACGGTCGACCGCACTTTTGCTTGCGCGGTCGACCGTTTAGCGTTTTTGCAGGTAAAACCTATCGAAACAAACCTGTCCCTATTTGGTAGGTTACTCGTGCTGGCTGGTGCGGTGCTCGTACTCCTCGGGGGTGATGACATCCTCGATGCGCAGGTTGACGCCTGCCACCTCAAGGCCGGTCATCGCGGCCAGACGCTCGGTGACGCGCGCCTTAGCGTCGTCAAAGATCGCAGGCGCATAGGCGCCGTACTCGATGATGACCGAGATGTTGACGACCACGCGGTTGTCATCGGTGACCTCGACCGTCACGCCCTTGGTCAGGTTCTCGGCACCAAACTGCTCCTGCACAAAGTGCATGAGGTTGCCCTTCATGCCCAGGACGTGCGGCACCTCGCGGGTGGCCATGGCGACGATCTTCTCGATCACGCCGTTGGAATAGGTCAGCGAGTCCTCGGACTCGTCCGCTTCCTCGTCCATCTCCTCGTTGTCCTCGTCCGCATCGGACTCGGCCTCGACGAGCGCCTCGTCCTCGAGCGTCACGTCCCCGGCATCGACGACCGCCTCGTTCTCCTCGAGCTCGGTATCGGCTACATCGACCTTCGTATTAAAAGCCATGGTTCCTCCTTATGCCTGCCGCGGATGCGACAGTCGAATACATATTAGCGGCCGCTAAACAGACGGCCGAAGAAGTTGACGATACCGTTCTCGCCGTCGCGAATCTGGCCGATTACGGCGCCGATCAGCACAAAGAATGCGATGACGAGCGTGTCCCACAGGCCCAACGTAAGTACCAGCACGGCGAGGATAAAGCCTGCCAAGGCGCCGAGCGTAGTGTTGGGGTGGCGCACGGCGTAGCTCCAGATAGCAGCGCCCGTACCTTTGATGAGACCCATGGCCTCGTCAAAGTCGTTGGCGGCGCTGTCGTGCTGCTCGCCGGCCTCGGGCTTGGTGTCGGCGGACTCGCCTGCCGGCGTAGCGTTCTGGTCGATCGTCAAGCGCGGCGTACGGGCGGTCTTGTCTTGGTTGGTATCACTCACCGGAAACCTCCACGGTCTGGACGGTAGTCTTGGACGGCAAAAAACGGACGCGCGCGGTCGTGCCCGGCGTGCCGAGCATGGTGTCGCAGGCCTCCTCGATGCGTTGCTGCATCGCGATAGCTTGAGAGGCCACGTCCCGGTCGTCGAGTGCGATGGCCTCGACCTTAAAACGAACGCGCGACTCGTCGGAGCCTTGAACGCGCGCCTCGATATGCTCAACCATCACGCGATCATCGCACTCCGCCGCGGCACGGGCGCACGAGGAAAGCGCTGCGAGCGTGACCTCGATATTGCGCTCCCCTGCCGGATGCACGCAGGACGGCTCGCGACGCGCGAACATCAGGCGGAAAAAACCGATGAGCACGCCAAGCGCCACGATAGCGGCGCACACCGTAACGACGACGCGAGGCATGGTGTCACGCAACAGCAGCATAAAGCGATACGTATACGGTCCCCAGAACTGGCAGACAAGCGTACCCAGCGCCACGATGGCGGCGGCAAGATACACGATCGCTAGGGCTCGTTTGAGTACGCGCACGCGCGCTCCCTTCAGGTTTCGGTCCACAGAATGCAAAACGGTTCGCATCATTATAAAAGAGCCGGGTCCGGTGCTATACGCACGCGGATCCGGCTCATCTATTCCACGAGGCTTGCATGCTCGCTTCATTATGCCCAGATATGCACGGCTTAACCCATGCGGGCGCTACTCCTCCTCGAGGGCAGCGATGACCTCGTCGGTCATGTCCATGGTGCTGTAGACGTCCTGGACGTCGTCGAGCTCCTCGAGACGGTCGATGAGGCGCTGGACCTTCTTGGCGTCGGTACCGGAGACCTCGGTCGGGGTGGTCGGGACCATGGTGGTCTCGGAGCCCTTGACCTGGACGCCCTGCTCCTCGAGCGCCTTGGAGACAGCCATGACCTCGTTGGCAGTAGTCCAGACGATCCACTCCTCGCCGGCGTCCTCGTAGTCCTCGCCACCGGCCTCGGCGATCGCCATCATAAACTCATCCTCGTCACCGGCAGCACCGTTGGCGATCATGGTCTCCTTCTTGGCGTTCTCGTCCAGGATCTCCTTGGCAACAACGATCTGGCCCTTGCGCTCAAACTGGAAGGCGACGGAGCCGGAGGTGCCCAGGTTGCCACCAGCGTGGGAGAAGGCGGAACGGACATCAGCGGCGGTGCGGTTGCGGTTGTCGGTCAGGCAGTCAACGTAGACGGCGACACCGGCGGGGCCGTAGCCCTCGTACACGATGTTCTCGTAGACGGCGGCATCGGCACCCGAACCGAAGGCCTTGTCGATAGCGGACTTGATCTTGTCCTTGGGCATGGACTGAGCCTTGGCCTTGGCAACGGCAGCGGCGAGGCTGGCGTTGTTCTCGGGCAGCGGGTCACCGCCGAGACGGGCAGCAACGGTGATGTTGCGGCTCAGCTTGGAGAAGAGGGCGGAACGCTTGGCGTCCTGCGCGCCCTTACGATGCTTGGTTGTGGCCCACTTAGAGTGTCCGGACATACGTGTCTCCTATCGGTTTCGACCTAAAGCCCAGCGCAGATGCTCGGGCAATATAAACAAACGTCGTTATGATATACCTACTGGCCTGCGAGATAAACCCCAAAATGAAGGCGTCGTGATGATGCCACCCTTTGGTGCAAAGCAACCTGACCCCAATGCACCAAATTAGGACCAGAGGAGGTCACTGCGGGTGATGGTGGCGCCGATGGCAAAGGGCATGCAGGCGATGACCGGATACAGGTAGCGCATGTAGGTCGAGCCATTGCAGGGACCGATCAGGCACACGGCGAGCACGCCCAGCAGCGGCACCCAAATGGCCAGCCCGCGCCACGAATGACGACGTAGCAGATAGACCACCACGGTGATCATGATCCACACATAGGTGGCCGAGCTCATGGTGAGCGAGATAAACGGTATGCGTTGTACTGCCACTCGATACAGGTTGATCAGGTGATCGCACCAGCGCACAACCTTGCTATCGACCGGATGGAAGTCAAAGTACTTGAGGTTATCGGGCTTCGCCATGATCTCGGCACTGCGCGCCGTGCTGTAAACCCACGCATCGCGGGCACTCGGATAAAAGTAGCCGTAGTAGTTATTGATGAGCGCCGAGATATAGCACTCGGGATCCTTTTTGAACATCTGGGCCCACACCTCAAAATAGGCCTTGATGTCCTCCTGCGAGGCGTACTCGTTAAAGCAGTTCTTGACGGCATCGGACTTATCTGGGTTGTAACGGCGGCCCAGATTCTCGTACTTGAGCACACGGTCGATCACGGCACGCTCTTCGTCGGTCACCAAGCCGTCGCAAGGAGCCTCCACGATGGTGCCGTCCTCCTTAACCGTGGGGTTGACGCCCGAGTTGAGGCCGTCGTGCTTTTGGACAAAACGAGCCGTCTGCTGGAACGGAATCGAGAGGATTTCGCGCTTGGAACCAGGCGTGATGTCGTGCACCGGCATAAAGACCTTAGTGAAGTACATATTAGAGGCAAGGCAGAGCGCAAGCACCGCAAGAACTCCCACCCAGCGGAAACGCGGCGTGGCGCCCGAAGTCGCAGCACCAGCCTGCTTGGCTGCACGATGAGCCACATGCGCGTCCCACGCGCAAAACGCCGCCGCGATCACGCATGCCGCCAGGGAAAACACCAGGCCGCCATTGCGCAGAAACGTGGAACCCATGGCGCCCAGAGCGAGCAGCAGCCAGTCGTGGCGCGCAAAGAGCACAGGCCTCTGTTCGCCTGCACGCTCGACATTGGCATCGCGACGGGGCAGGCCGCAGGCCACGAGCTTCACGGTCTGCACCAACAGCACCAAAAACGCGTCGGCAAACAGCACGTCTTTGGTAAGCAAGGCCGCGTAGTTGGAGAACATGGGCATAAACACAAAGAACAGCAGGATTACGCCGCGGACCGGCAGGCTCACGCCCAGCTTGCGCAGCGACGAGATGGAATAGGCCATGCAGGCGGCCGTAATGACGAACTGAGCGCAGGTGTAGATGGCAAGACCTGCGTTGGCGCTGTTGAACAGTGAAAGCCCCAGCTGGACGCACGAACCGATGATAGCCGTATGCACCACGGGGTGATGTCCGTTGAGCAGCACATTGGGATTGAGCAGACGCAGGTAGTCACTCGTGCCGTTGGGGTAGTTGAACCACTGGCGAATCTGCGCACCCGTATCTCCCATAAAAAGGCCGGGCAGCGAAGCGATGAGCGTGGGCGCCCAGGCGACCATAAGCACCAGGAAGGGCCCGGCAAAGGGATGGACCGAGAGCACGGCGTGAGCCACACGCCATACGCGGCCAAAGTGCGCTTCAGAAAACGGAATGCGCCGAGAGCTCAGCCAATCTAGACACTCAAAAGCCAGATAGAAGGCAACGACCGCCAAGAGCATCCAGCCCGCACCGCCTATCCAGGCACAGATAATGCGGGCCTTGTCGCCGAGCACGATCTCGGCCGAATCGGTGAGGTCGTAGCTGCGGCCAAACACCATGCAGACGGCAAAGAACAGCGACGGAAGGATCACCGAGGGACGCCAGGCGTCGCCGCGGCCAAAGAATACGTAGCGAAACGGCAGCGTGAGCAGGCAGGCAAGCGCAAGCAGCATGACCGCGTCGGTATGGCCGGCAAACGAGAGGAGCACCTCGTAGCACACGTACAGCATGCCCGAGGCTTTGGGGTCAATTGCCAAGACTGCGTTGCTCGACACCGGGGCGGGATCGATGGAAAACGCCGTGGTCGCCAACAGCGCGAGCAAAAATGCGATGAGCGTCTGCTTGGCGGGGTAGCGCTTAAACCAGACGATGCGGGCAGCGTCGCGCGCAGCCGTTGTGGAGAGGTCGGAATCCTTCACAGTCCGAAAGCCTTTCTAGAAACCTATCAAACTCGGCAAGACCACCACAAAGGTGCCTGTCCCCTTTGTGGTGGTTTTGGTGGTTAGGCGTCCAGGTAGACGCGCTGGGGCTGGTTGCGGCGACGGCCGAAAATGATGAGCGCCAGGCCGGCGATCACGAGCGGCAAACTCAGCAGCTGACCCATGGTGATAACGCCTCCCAGCAGATAACCCAGCTGGGCATCGGGCACGCGCACAAACTCAATGAGGAAGCGGACGATGCCGTAACCCATCACAAACACACCCATAAACGTGCCCTGGGGTAGCAGCGGTTTTTTGCGGCTGAGCACCTGCAGAATGCAAAAGAGTACGATGCCCTCCAGGAATGCCTCGTAGAGCTGGGAGGGATGGCGCGGCATATCGCCCGCGGTGCCGCCAAAGATCACGCCCCAGGGCAGATCGGTCGGCTTGCCCCACAGCTCGCCGTTGACAAAGTTGGCGCAGCGCCCCAGGCACAGGGCCAGCGGAGCACCGATGACCGCGAGGTCTGCCAAAGTCCAGGCGTCGAGCTTGTACATGCGGCACACGATGATGCCGCCCAAGATGCCGCCCACCAGGCCACCGTGGAAGCTCATGCCTCCCTCGTTGGTGGCAAAGATCTCGAGCGGGTGGGCCAAATAGTAGCCATCACCGTAAAAGACGACGTAAAACAGGCGCGCGCCGATAATAAGGCCAAAGACCGCGCCGACCACGCCGCTCGTCAGGTCATCAATCGTGATGTCGAAGCCCCAACGACGTTGCGTGCGGTACATAACGACCGCCGTGAGCAGAGCGCCGACCACGTAGGCCAGACCGTACCAGTAGATGGTGATGGGGCCCGCCGAGATCGCGACGGGATCAAGCATATGGTAGAGGTCGTTGAGCATATCGATCCCCTGCTCCCTACATACAAATGCGGCCGCGGGCCTTACGCTCGCAGCCGCATATTTGGGCGTAACGTCTATGCGGAGCGTACCGTCCGCAGCTTTCGCATCTTAGAACGGTGCGTACTCGTCGTACAGGTCCTCGGCCTCGCCGGAAGCATTGACCTGCTCAACGCGGGTAACGCCGGGCACGTGCTCCTTCAGGATGCGCTCGATGCCCATGGAAAGGGTTAGCGAGCTCATGGGGCAGCCGGCACAGGCGCCCTGCAGCTCCAGCTTGACGACGCCCTCGTCGTCGACGCCCACATACTCCATATCGCCACCGTCGGCCTGCAGGTTGGGGCGAATCTCTTCAAGAACCTTCTTAAGCAGCTCTTCGTTAACAGCCACAGGGGCTCCTTTCTCACAACAACGCGGGCACGCCCGCGGACAGAAGCTATGTTACTACAGCCATGTACCCGCTCACGAGCCGTCCATGCGCGCAGACGCGACTTTCACGAGTAGTCAATTTGGGACGGGGCTCTTTTGGCTGTTTTGCCGCCAGCTGGCGTTGGCACGCGCTACTGCTGAGCCTGTCCCCCGGTACCAATCTGGACATCGACGATGACCTGGCGGTAGCTGATGCCGCAGGAGTCGAGAATGCGGCGGCTGATACGGCCGTCATCGGTGTCGGCATACTTGTTGTCCAGGTAGACGACCTCGCCCACGCCCACCTGCGCCAGGATCTTGGCGCAGTCGTGGCACGGGAACAGCGTGACGTAGACCGTGGAACCCTCAAGGTCTTTGAGCGAGCCGCGGTAGTTGAGCACGGCGTTTGCCTCGGCATGCACCACGTAGTTGTGCTTGTCCTGCAACGGGTCATCGCTCGTGCCCCACGGGAAAAAGTCATCGTTGAGTGCCGAGGGCGTACCGTTGTAGCCCACCGAAAGGATGCGGTGGTTGGTGTTGGCGATGCACGCGCCCACCTGCGTGTTGGGGTCCTTACTGCGGCGCTGCGCGGCGATGGCCACGCTCATAAAGAACTCATCCCAGCTAATAACGTCGCGGCGCTTGCCCGACGCAGTTTGATGAAGATCGTCCGACATGCCAGACACCTCCGAAATCGCAATAGTTTGACCCATTGTAGCAGGTGAAAGGTAGGGGCGCTTATCCCACCACCCCATCGCTACGCGCGGCGGGGCTTTTGGTTGATGTGGTAGAGCTCGGCGAGGCCCCGCAGCGTCAGCGCGTCGTCGACCGTCAGGCTATGGCCGACCAGCGCCGCAAGCGCCTTGGCATCGTCGCCGGTAATGACGATGGGCACATCGCCCTCCCCCGCGGCCTTGGTCGCGCGCATCTCGGCAAGCACCATGTCGAGCATGCCGTCGATGCGGGCCACCTCGCCCAGAACCACGCCCGAGCGCATGGCCTCACGCGTGTTGCGGCCGATGACGTGTGTCGGCGCCGAGGGCTCAACCTGAGGCAGGCGCGCTGCTGCCGCCGAAAGCGAACGGGCGCCGAGGGCCAGGCCTGGCGCGATAACGCCGCCGACAAAGGTACCGTGCGCGTCGATGACCTCGATATTGGTCGTCGTGCCCAGGTCGATCACGATGCACGGCGAGCCGTAGACGGCGCGGGCCGCCACGGCGTCGGCGATGCGGTCGGGACCGATCTCGGCCGGGTCATCGTAGTGCATGGGTATGCCGGTCTTGAGGCCCGGCCCCACCGTGAGCACGCGCCCCGTGCAGGTACGGGAAAGTGCCGCCTTCCACGGGCGCTCGAGCGCCGGGACCACGCAGCTCAGCACAGCAGCCGCGGGCACAAGCGCACCCGGCATGCCCGCATCGGCCGCCAGTGCGGCCATGACCTGCACGAGACGCATGCGTGCCTCGTCTGCTGTGATGCTCGACGGCGTGGTGATCTCGCACGTCGCAAGCGGGCATTCCTGTGCCGCGGCCGAATCCTCGGCAAACAGGCCAAAGCGAATGAACGTGTTGCCCACGTCGACCGTCAATATATATGTGCACCCATTAAGCATCGTCGACGCTCCTTTCGTCTGCCCAGCAGTATATCGCCTACCTAAACCAGTCATCCCAAAATGACTAGCTTACGGCTATACTGGTGCGCGGTCGCGCGCGAGCTCACGCGGCGGCCCTTGGTAACCCGACTTCCCGCACCGTATCCGTATCGGCGCTCCCGGGGAAGCGGATATACGCAAAGGAGTTCTATATGAGCAATCCCTCGAACCGCGCTTCGATGCGCGGGCAACTCACGCTGCGCGGCGTCGTCATCGGCGTCCTTGGCTGCGTGATCATCACGGCAAGCTCGGCCTACACCGCCCTCAAGATGGGCGCACTCCCCTGGCCGATCGTCTTCGCTGCCGTCATCTCGTTGTTCTTCCTTAAGCTCATGGGCAACGCCAGCCTCAACGAGGCAAACGTCACCCACACCATCATGTCCGCAGGCGCCATGGTCGCCGGCGGTCTGGCGTTTACCATCCCGGGCGCCTGGATGCTGGGCTATGCCGACCAGATCAGCTGGCTCGACATGTTTATCGTGGCACTCGCCGGCACTATCCTGGGCCTGCTGGCCACGGCACTCATCCACCGTCACTTTATCGTGGACGCCGCACTGGAGTTCCCCACCGGCAACGCCGCAGCTCAGACCCTGCGCGCCACCGAGGCCGGCGGCAAGACCGGCAAGCAGCTCTTTGGCTCCATGGCCATCGCCGGCATCTACAGCGTGCTGCGCGACGCCCTGGGCGTGGTGCCCAGCATGCTGTGCACGCTCAATATCCCCGGCGTGACCTTTGCCATCTACAACTCGCCCATGTTGCTCTCCGTCGGCTTCCTCGTGGGCTTCGCCCCCGTCGCGTTCTGGTTTGCCGGCGCGCTGCTGGGCAATTTTGGCATCATCGTCGGCGGCACCGCTGCCGGCCTGTTTGACGTTATGACGGCACAGGGCATTGTTAAGTCCCTGGGTATGGGCCTTATGATGGGCTTTGGCGTCGCCGTCGTCCTCAAAGACATCCTGCCGCAGGTCGCCGGCATCGTCCGCGGCCTCGCCGCCGACGGCTCCACCGACACCGACGAGCAGTCGCTCATCTCGGGCTCCCTTAAGCTCGACGCCGGTATCATCGGCCTGGGCACCGTAGCCATCGCTGTAATCGTTGCCATCGCGCTCGACCTTGGTCCCGTCCCGGCCGTCATCGTCACGCTGTTCACCTTTGTCACCACCATCATGAGTGCGCAGAGCTGCGGCCAGACGGGTATTGACCCCATGGAGATCTTCGGCCTCATCGTCATGCTCATCGTTGCCGCCTTCGCACAGCTCGCTCAGGTCAAGCAGTTCTTTATCGCCGGCATCGTGGCCGTAGCGTGCGGCCTTGCGGGCGACGTCATGAACGACTTTAAGGCCGGTGCCGTGCTGGGCACCAACCCGCGCGCACAGTGGGTCGGCCAGGCCATCGGCGGCATCGTGGGCGCCCTGGTCGCCGCCGCCGTCATGGCCGGGCTCGCCACCGCCTATGGTCCGGACGCCTTTGGCCCCGACAAGAGCTTTGTGGCCGCGCAGGCAAGTGTGGTCGCCACCATGGTCTCGGGCATCCCGAGCGTACCGTGGTTCGCAGGCGGCTTTATCGCCGGCATCGTCATGTACTGGCTCGGCATTCCGGCCATGATGATCGGTCTGGGCGTGTACCTGCCGTTCTATATGTCGCTCACGGCTTTCCTGGGCTCCTGCGTTAAGCTCGCCTACGACAAGTGGGCCGCTCACCGCGACGCCGAGGCCGGTCTTTCGGACGAGGAGAAGGCCGCCAAGGATGCCGCCTTCCAGGAGCAGGGCCTGGTTGTTGCCAGCGGCCTGCTGGGCGGCGAGTCCATCGTCGGCGTTATCCTGGCGTTTGTCTCCGTCGGTCTGAGCCTGCTGGGATAAACCCAACAACAACGTACCCGTACAGAGCGCGGGGTCGGTGGCTATCCGGCCCCGCGCTTTTTTGTATCTGCCGAAACCCTCAGCAGCACTCGCATGTGGCCTGTCTTCCTTTGCCTGCTCGCCTAAGTTCCATGTCAAGATGACCGCCCCGCCCGTCACGGTGTAGAGTACATGCTGCGAACGCACCCGCGTTCCTGCGGCAATACGAGGTGGACATGGAACTCGACAAACAACAGCTCAAGCGACTGCGTGAGCGCCATCATCGGCGCCATGGCATCCGCCCCGCTCACAGCGAGGCCATGGAGAACGCAAGCCGCTTTCTAAAGCAGGCATTCAACATTCGCGAGGGACGCGCACCCTATCACGTGATTCGCAAGCGCTTTGTAAACGGGGCGCGCCTGACTGGCTCGCACTTATGCATCCTGATCATTGCCATGTTGATCGCAAGCATCGGCCTCGATATCGACTCGGATATTGCCATTGTAGGCGCCATGCTCATCTGCCCGCTCATGGGCTCGGTTCTTGCCATGGCATACGGCATCGCCACGCTCGACCGCGAGATTACCCTTGAGGCCGTCGCGGGCTTGGCTCTACAGATGGCCTTTTGCCTGGTCACGTCCACGTTGTACTTTAAGCTCTCGCCCCTTGGCACCACCACGGCCGCTATCCTCGACAATTCGACACCGACTGTGTGGGACCTTGCCGTCGCGCTCGCGGGCGGCTTTGCGGGCGGGCGTCGACGAACCGGTCATCGGGGTGATCCTGCGTGCCGCGCCCGAGAGGATCGTCTATGTGAGCTGCAACCCGGCTACGCAGGCCCGCGACCTGGCCCTGATGGACGGCGCGTATCGCGTCGAGGCG
>ENA-ORUL01001944-ORUL01001944.1-human-gut-metagenome-genome-assembly--contig:-NODE-1944-length-12917-cov-4.741798_pt1 | contig 12917 bp, 10 predicted proteins | sample MGYA00242084_ERZ509219 | MGnify/ENA primary metagenome ERZ509219 (study PRJEB26280, sample SAMEA2338792) | human gut metagenome | biome: human gut; feature: human-associated habitat; material: faeces...
GGGCGGCGTGGTGATTTTCGCCGCAGGCAACGAATACAGCAGGCTGGCGAGCTATCCGGCCGCTTACGACGCCTGCATCAGCGTGGCGAGCATCTCTTGCACGTACGAAGCCGCGTGGTACACCAACTACGGTTCGACCGTTGATATCTGCGCCCCGGGCGGCGGCGATGAGGCCAACTTCGTCAATCTCATCAGTTACGACGAAGGTTACAATTTAAGTACAATTCCGACTAACCTGCAGAACGGAGATTCTTTCGTCTATACATATGCCAACGGGGAAACAGAAACCAAAACGATCGACTACGTTTCAAGTACTGTCGGATACGGTTACATGATGGGAACCTCGATGGCCTGTCCCCACGTATCGGGCGTAGCCGCTCTGATCGTTTCGCAATTCGGAGCGCCGGGATTCACGAACGAACAGCTCAAAGAGAAGCTTTTCTCGACAGCTCGCGACATCGACAGCTATCAGGGTACGATATACAATAGTTGGGATAGGGGTACCTATGCCGGAAAAATCGGGAAGCTCGTCGATGCGGGAGCAGTCTTGGATTCGGGCGAGGTGCCGCCCGTTTCCGACCAGCCGACGATCACGCCAGCCACAGGACAGAACGACACCTTCACGCTCGGCGCCTCCGAACGGAAAACGCTGCAATATACGCTGGCCGGCTACATGGAATGGCGTCTGGACGACCCCTCGGGCAAGATCGCGAAGTCGATCGACGGTGACGTAGTCACGCTGACCATTGACGCATCGCAATACGCAGCAGGAAGCTATACGGCAGAATTGCTGGCTATGAACGGAACAAAGACAGCAAAACGAACCATTGCCTATACCGTTAGCAAGGGAGACAATCCGACCGGTATTTCAATGGACTTTTACCCCAACCCATGTACCGACGTACTGAACATACTGCCGAACTACTCGGGAGAAAGCACGATCCGTATCCGTAACTCAATGGGAACGGAGGTAATGAACATAACACTTGGACTTATCAACGAGGAACCTGTCAAACTCGACGTATCGGGACTCGCTTCGGGAACCTATCTGGTACAAGTAACCTACAACGGCATTCAAATTACCCGCACCATAGTCAAACGCTAAAAACAGACGTTACAAATTATGAAAAAGATCTTCATTCTCGCAATAATCCTCCTGTCGGGCACAGCGGCGGCATCGGCTCAGGAGTTCCTGACGATCAACCCCGATGTCCGCACAGCGGGTATGGCCAACGCTTCGGTAGCGACTACCGGCGGAGCTTACTCCGTATTCCAGAACGCGGCCTCGTCGCTCTTCAGCCACAACCTGTTCGAGGTGGGATTCTCCTACTCGCCCTGGATGCGCGACGTGAAAAAGGGCTACGACCTGATGGCCTTCGGCGGATTCTACTCCTTCAACCACAAACATTCGATCTCGTTCGGCACCCGTTTTTACCGGGAGCCGAAGCTCAGTCCGGACGACGAGGACTACCCTTTCATTCCCAAAGACGAGAATAATAACCCAATCGTCGGCATCGAAGCGTTCCGGCCGCTCAGCGTTTCGGCGGATCTGGCCTACAGCTATCGGATCGGCCGCTATCTGGGTCTGTCGGTGACGGCCCGCTACATCCGCTCCTCGTACGGAGAACTGTTCACGAACAACGCCCTCGGGTTCGATGTCGCGGCATACGCGCGGATTCCGTTTAACCGGATGCTCGAAGGCGCCTGGGTGAGTGCGGGTGCGAAAATCTCCGACTTCGGCTTCACGTTCGACGATTCGAATTACGACCTGCCCACCAAATTCAGTGTCGGCGGTTCGCTCTTCGCCCCGATCCGGGATTCCCATTCGCTCGAAGCTTCGGTCGATCTGGGCTACCGCTACTCTTCCTCGGAGAACAAGTCCTTCGGGATGGGCATCGGCGTGGAGTATGTGCTGATGCAGATGATCGCTGTCCGCGGCGGCTACCACGTCGCCGACAGCCACGGATACGACTACGGTACGATCGGTGCGGGACTGCGGTTCATGCATCTGGAGCTCGATTTCTCCTACCTGTTCGCCGCCAAGAAGTGCCCCTGGCGCAACACCTACCAGGTGGGAGTTGGACTTTACTTCTGATTCGGACGTCCGACGGACCAAATATTCCGGATCGCACCGGCATACAGACTCGATTCGACGAAAAAGAGTGCATTGAAAAATGCAATCTTTTTCGTTCTCTGCGATTTCGAGCTACCTCTTCTCCAACTCGTCGAGCAGCGTGCGGCAGCCGTCCTCGAGCATATCGAGCACCAGCTCGAACCCTTCATGCCCTTCGTAGTAGGGGTCTGGCACATGGGTCCATTTCGGATGTTCCCGGAAAAATTCAGACATCCTGTAAATACGGTTTCCCGCTTCACGGGAAGGGGCCAGACGATAAAGATTATGGTAATTGGTATCGTCCATCGCCACGATGCGATCGAACTCCTCGAAATCCCGCAACCGCACCTGCCGGGCGTCAGCAGATACCCCCGGGCATAGGCCGCATTCCGCATGCGGGAATCGGGTTGTTCGCCGGTGTGTCCGGCATAGGTTCCGGCGGAATCCGCCTCCAACTTCTCCCCCAGCCCCCGTTTTTCGACCATTTGCCGGAAGATGCCTTCGGCCGCCGGAGAGCGGCAGATATTTCCGAGGCAAACGAACAGTATCTTATACTTATCACTCATAATCAACAAATTATAATCACAAAAAAAATCAGCTCACAGGCATTTTACAATCGATACGCTCAACAATTGTGCAAAGATACGATTAAGCCGAGCGCAAAAGCAAATTTTATTTGCATTTTGCCGAGGCGAAGTATTTACATGCGTAACCGAAATATGAAAAGCCTGCGAACAGATCGCAGGCTTTTACTATTGTATCTATCGAGCGCTACGCTTACTTCAAATACTCCCGATAAAATGCTGCTATTTCGTCGAACGGGATTATCTCCATCTTGTCGTAAAGGTCGGTATGATTGGCACCGGGTACGATGAGCAATCGTTTGTTGTCGCCTTGCAATTTCTTGAAAGCGTCCTCTCCCATATAGCGAGAATGAGCCTTCTCACCGTGTACCACCATCACTGCACTGCGAATCTCTGCGGCATAGGCAAGGATAGGTGCATTCAAAAAAGCGAGGTTGGAGGTCGCATTCCACCCCTGCGTGGAATTGAGCGAACGGGCGTGATAACCTCGGGAAGTTTTGTAATAAGCATGATAATCGCGTACAAACTGCGGCGCATCGGCCGGAACCGGATCGACCACCCCTCCTGCACGGACATACGAACCGTTCCGATAATCTTCGGTGCGCTGGGCATTGAGCCGGCGGCGCATCTCATAACGTGCGTCGGCGTTGTCCGCCTGGTCGAAATATCCGTTGGCCGTACAACGGCTGATATCGTACATAGTAGATGCGACGGTAACCTTGATGCGCGTGTCGTTAGCGGCAGCGTTGATGGCAAAACCACCCCAGCCGCATATACCGAGGATCCCGATACGTTCCGGATCCACACGGTCTTCGTTGGCGAGAAAATCGACCGCTGCGCTGAAATCTTCCGTATTGATGTCGGGCGAAGCCACGTTGCGGGGCACACCGCCGCTCTCCCCCGTGAACGACGGATCGAAAGCGATGGTAAGGAAACCGCGTTCGGCAAGCGCCTGTGCATAAAGCCCCGACGATTGTTCCTTCACGGCTCCGAACGGTCCACTTACGGCGACGGCCGACAACTTGCCGACAACCTCTTTTGGGACATACATATCGGCGGCGAGCGTTACACCGAAGCGATTTACGAAAACCACCTTGCTATGCTCGACCTTGTCGCTCTTCGGGAACGTCTTATCCCACTCCTGTACCAGTTCCAACTTTTTCATATCCATATTCGTTTTTTGGTTTGTCTGTGCAACGGCGGAAAGACCGACAAACGCCAATGCCGCCGCAATTATTCCGATTTTCATAAAACTTAATTTTATTCCGTTTTTATACTTCTCACGATACGAGCCGGATTGCCGGCCACGATTACCCCGGCAGGCACGTCCTTGGTTACGATGGCTCCGGCTCCCACGACGGCATGCTCGCCGATCGTCACGCCGGGCAATATGACAGCTCCCGCACCTATCCAGACACCGTGCCCGACGACAATGGGTTTGGCATATACGTTACGCCGAACGGCCGGTTGCTCCGGGTGGTTTTCAGTAACGAGCAGCACTCCCGGCCCTATGAACACACCGTCTTCCAGTGTAATACCGCCCCGGTCGAGGAAGGTACAACCGAAATTTATGAACACACCCCTGCCGACACGGGTAAACTTACCGAAGTTGGTATAGAACGGCGGAAACATACGTACCGATTCGTCCAATGGCTGTCCCCAAATACGGCCGAGCAGATCCCTTATCTCTTCCGGTGTATGGTAACCGCTATTGAGTTGAGCCACCAACTTCATCGTCTTCTCGAATTCTGCATAGAGCGACGGATATTCAGGGTCGGTATCGAAAATCAATTCCCCCGCCCTCATTCTTTCCAATATATTCATACGATTCATATTTTTTACAAGGCAAAGTTACACAGGCCCCACTTGCCGGTCAGTATATGAATTACGGAATCTATAACCCGAATTACGGATTTCCCGACTCTCTGTCGTTCGGAATGAAAAGACTCTTTGCGGCTCGACCACACCCCTGTTATGGATCGTATTTATCCCTCGATCCGCAAACATCGAAAACCCGCGATATTCGACTCGCTGTCCCACTCGGGATTTTTCTCCTCAAAAACACCGAAAAATCATCCGATCAGGCAGAATTACCTGCGCTGAACACACAAAATGATTTTTTGGAATACGAATTGCTTGTATTTTTTCAATCGGAATTAGTTATACATATGGAAAATAAACTGCAAACCTGGTTCAAAAGCCACGAAGGAGCCGATTGGGCGATTCTCTATCTGCGTCTGTTCATCGGTACGATCATTCTCCTGCATAACGTAGGCAAAATGCAGGCCTACAATGAAATTATCAACTATTACCCGTCGTGGGGAATATTCGGCAGCGCTTTCATTTTCGTTGCGATCGCCACGATCGAAGTGTTGTGCGCCATTTCGCTCATGCTGGGCTACAAAGTCCGCCTGTCCGCCGCGATCATGGCCGCCAGTCTGCTCATCTCGCTGTTATTCCTCTTCCCCGGCAAAGGATTCGGAACCTCCGAACTGCTGTTCGTCTATCTGGGAATCCAGGTAGCCCTGGTAATTTCGGGCGGCGGAGTCTATTCGCTCGACGCCCTGGCTTCGGCCAAAAGAGCGAAGTCTCAACGAACCCGCAACTCTTCCCGACGAATAGAAGATTCAACAAAAAAATAATTTCGTATCTTTGCGCCTACCAATCTCCTAAAATGTAATAAGTATGAAACTGAAACTATGGCTTCTTTTACTGCCGTTGCTTGGTATGTCGGTTGCCGTATCCGCACAGTCGTCTCTTCCCCGCAAGGTATCCGACGTTACGTTACTCGATCTGAACGGCGACCCTACGCAGCTCCCTTACTGGGGTGAGAAAAACCTGATGATCTTCTATATCGACCCCGACCACCACAAACAGAACGAGGATTTCACAACGGATATGGAGGAAAATCACCGGGTGGAAGGCGAAAACCTGTTCGGTTTCGGGGTAATGAACCTGAAAGACGCTCCGATGATTCCCAACGGTATGGCTCGCAACATGGCTCGCAAACGCACAGCCTCCAACGGCGCTACGGTACTGGCCGATCAAAACAATACCCTGCGCGATGCCTGGCAATTGGGCGACTGCAACAATATGTTCGTCCTGCTGCTGGTCAGCAAGGAGGGCGACCTGGTGTTTATGCGCAAGGGTCCTCTCTCCGATGCCGATAAAAAAGAGTTTTATCAAGTCGTACAGAAGTACAGATAAGACTTCTCCATGTCGAAATTCCTGACGGTCTTTTGCGGATTGCTACTCTTCGCATCGCCTCTGTATGCACAAGATAATAAGGTGTATATCGGAGAAAACGATACGATTCGGTATAGTTACACCCCGTTGCAGACGGATTCGATCCCTGCATCACAGCCGTCGGACACCCTGGCCGCCGCCCCGAAGAAAAAATCGTTCTGGCGGCGGCTTATCGATTACTTCGGAGAGTCGAGCACGGACAAAACTTTCGAAAAAAAGATCGACTTCACCTTCATCGGAGGGCCGAGTTATTCGAAAGACACTCAATTCAGCCTCGCGGTTATGGCTGCAGGTCTTTACCGCCTTGACCGCACGGATTCACTGACACCGCCGTCGGACATCACGGCATTCATCACGGGCGGTACGACAGGATTCTACATGGTGGGAATCAACGGTAACAACATATTCAGCCACAATCGCCACCGAATTTCGTACAAGCTCTCCTTCTACTCGCAGCCGACCGACTACTGGGGTATCGGCTATTCGGCCGGAGCGAATAATCCCAAAGGGTCGTACGTCGAAAAACGCTACGATGTGGACGTAAGATACCTCTATCAGGTCGTACCCAATATGTTCATCGGCGCCTCTGTCAATTTCCGCAACAGCCGGGGCATCAAGTTCACCCGGCCGGAATATATCGAGGGCCAAAACCCGGAGAACACGACTACGGGCATCGGTGCGATCGTGGAGTACGATACAAGGGATTTCATTCCAAATCCCTACAAGGGACTTTATTTAAGTCTGAAGGGAACCTGGCGGCCGGATTTTCTCGGGTCGAACGCCAAATCGCTCTGGCAGGCGATATTCACGGCGAACAGTTATCATCGGGTATGGAAAGGCGGTATCGTAGCCACCGAGCTGTACGGCGAATTCAATGCCTCGGGCACACCCTGGCTGATGAAAGCCCGCCTGGGTGGTTCGAAGCGTATGCGCGGCTACTACGAAGGACAATACAACGACAACGATATGATTACCCTCCAGGTCGAACTCCGGCAGAATATCTGGCGACGTATCGGCTGTGTCGTATGGGGCGGTGCGGGTAACGTATTTCCCTCGTTCGAAAAGTTCAAATGGGGGTACACCCTCCCCAACTACGGCATAGGCCTGCGGTGGGAATTCAAAAAACGGATCAATATCCGAGTAGATTACGGATTCGGCAAGCACACGAGCGGATTCCTGTTCAATATCAACGAAGCGTTCTGAAAGATATGGCAGTTCACGAAAAAAAAGAGAGTTTCAAGGAGCATAACGACAGAGGGTCCATCCTGCTGGCGTTCTACTTCGTTCTCACGCTGCTTATCCCCAACCTCGTATTACTATATACGGAGCCGTACTCCATCTGGTCGGCCGAAGCATCGCTCTTTATCCCGATGGGTTTCTACCTGATGTGGAGCGCCGTGCTGAAACGCTCCGGCATCATGATCTGGCTGGCCTTTCCGCTCGTCGTCCTCGCCGCCTTCCAAATCGTACTGCTCTACCTGTTCGGCAATTCGATCATCGCAACGGATATGTTCACCAACCTGCTGACGACCAATCCGGAAGAGGCTGGCGAGCTGCTCTCAAACATCTATCCATCGATCATCATCGTCTGCGCCATCTATCTGCCGCTACTCTGGTTCGCCTCACGCGACATCGGACAAAGGCACTGTCTTTCGAAAACAGCCCGCAAGAATATCGCCCTGATCGGACTCTCGTCCTTCATTCTCGGAGGGTTGTTCCTGGCCCCGGCCTATAAAGTGAGCGAAGACAAGCGGGTATTGAAAACCGACATTTTTCCGGTCAATGTTTTCTATAATATCGGTCTTTGCGGTTCGGAGTTCCGCAAGATGTACCGTTTCGAACACACCTCGGAGGATTTCACATACCATGCACGGCGCACGGCCGAGGCTTCCAAACGCGAGATTTACGTCTATGTAATCGGAGAAGCATCCCGAGCCGCCAACTGGCAACTGTACGGTTACCACAGGGAAACGAATCCCTGTCTGACCCGCACAGAGGGTCTGGTCGTATTCCGGAATACAGTCACACAGAGCAATACCACGCACAAAAGTGTGCCCTTGATTCTTTCGTCGGTAAAAACCGATCAACACGAAGAACTATACCGTCGCAAGGGGCTTCCGGCACTCTTCAAGGAGACTGGTTTCAAAACCTGGTTTCTTTCCAACCAGCGCCCCCAGGGAGCCATGATCGACAAGTTGGCCAAGGATGCAGACAGCCTGGTGTACCTTCCGGAGCCACGTTACGATATGCAACTGCTGGAAGCGATGAAACGGGTTATCGCCGAAGACCCGGAGCACGACCTGCTCATCATCCTGCACTGTTACGGCTCTCATTTCACCTATCACCAACGATACCCCCGTGAATTCGCCCGCTTCCTGCCGGACGACAACGTGGCCATCAACCGAAAGAACGTCGAGAAACTCGTCAATGCCTACGACAATTCGATCTACTATACGGACCACTTCCTCTCGCAGACGATCGAATATCTCCGCTCGCTCGAAAACGACTGTTCGGCGCTGCTCTACTGTGCCGATCACGGCGAAGATATTCTCGACGACGAACGGGAGCGCTTCTTGCACGCCTCCCCTACGACCACTTTTTATCAGCTCTATGTCGCCAATCTGGGATGGTTTTCGCCGGAATATCGACGGGAATTCCCGGAAAAAGTCGAAGCGGCCCGCAACAACGAATCCGCACCGGCCACAACCCACTCCATGTTTCAAAGCATGGCCGATATCGCTTCGATCGAAGGCGACTTCATCGATCCGGCCTACTCGTTGGTCAGTCCGACATTCGACTACCGGGCACCGCGCCGCTATCTGAACGATCACAACCTGGCCGTTCCTTTCCCGAAAACCGGCCTGTCGGATGAAGACCTCGAAAATTTCCGCCGGCACGGTATCGATTTAAGCTACTAAAAAACAGACGCAATCTTTTCGATATTCCGGAGATTCCTCTGTATCGCATACCGAATTTTCTGCCGGTTACGGTCTGCTCCTGTTCGAACAGTGAAGAATTATATAAATTATATGTTATTATGGGAATGCAGCACGCCAAATTTCCTCAAACAGGGGGGGGGGTAGCATTACAAACACGGTCACAGGCCGAATAATCGGATAGTACATCGAAAGATATAATTGCCAAGTTGTACACCCATAACAAAGGGCCGCATGTATCCCATGCGACCCTTCATTTTCAAAAAAGTAATAAACTTATTTCGAAGCTTCGACGGAAACCTTCCGGAACTCCTTCATCAGCTTGCTCAATTCCAGAGCGGCCTTGCGTGCACGGGTTCCGGCAGCCTTGTTCCCTTTTTCTACCTGAGCGTTAGCGTTACTTACGAATACTTCGTACTCGGCATTGATTTTTTCGACTAAATTTTTCATAATACGTAAATAATTTGGATGTATGACGCAAAGATATAAAAAAATTTTAATTCCCAATTTTTTCTCCCAAAAAAAGCGGCGCATCTGGAAAAATAGCCCGAAAAACCCTGCAGGGCCGGATTATCCCCATATATAGGGATGCCCGGTCCTGAAATATTTGCGTATCTTTGCCCTGTAATTTCAACAAAAAAACATGCGTTTATCGGATTTGAAAACAGGCGAATCGGCCACGATTCTCAAAGTGCTCGGACACGGCGGTTTCCGCCGCCGGATCATGGAGATGGGGTTCGTACGCGGCAAAAAAGTCGAAGTAGTTCTCAATGCCCCGTTGCACGACCCGATCGTTTACAGGATCATGGATTATGAAGTTTCGCTGCGTCGCAGCGAAGCACAGATGGTCGTAGTCATCACTAACGAAGAAGCCGAAGGCCTGATAAGCGGAGAATACAACGGGACACGCGAAGGCGACCAGCTCCATGAGGTCATCGCCCAAAGCTCAAAACGGATCAACGTCGCACTGGTGGGCAACCCGAACAGCGGCAAGACCTCGCTGTTCAACGCTATTTCGGGAAGCCACGAACACGTCGGCAATTACAGCGGCGTCACGGTGGACGCCAAGCGGGGGCACTATAACTACAAAGGCTACCGCTTCGAAATCACCGACCTGCCGGGCACCTACGCACTCACCGCTTATTCGCCCGAAGAGCTTTACGTACGCCGCCACCTGGCGGAACATACGCCGGACGTAATTATCAACGCCGTCGTGGCTTCGAATCTGGAACGCAACCTCTACCTCACTACCGAACTCATCGACCTGAACCCTCGCATGGTCGTCGCGCTCAACATGTACGACGAGCTGGAAGCAAGCGGCGCCAAACTCGACTACGACAGTTTGGGACGGATGATGGGAGTGCCGATGGTGCCGGTCGTCGCCCGTCATGGACGGGGCATCGAAGCCTTGCTGGACACGGTGATCGCCGTCTATGAGAACGAGGACGACCGTGTGCGTCACATTCATATCAACCAGGGGCCGGTTATCGAAGAGAGCCTGCGGACGATCGCCGGAGCCTTGAAGGAATCCGGAGAGCTGCCTCCGCAATTCCCGCCGCGTTATATCGCTATGAAACTGCTCGAGGAAGACAGTTATATAAAGGACCGGCTGAAACACCATCCGAACTACCCCGCATGGGAGGAGACGAGCAAGCGGGAAGCGCAACGGATCACCAACCTGTTGGATGAAGACGTGGAGACGGCTTTCGCCGATCAGAAATACGGATTCATCTCCGGGGCCCTGCGGGAGACCTATACTCCGGGCAAGAAAGAACAGACGCAAGTAACGAAGATCATCGACGCTTTCGTGACCCACAAACTCTGGGGTTTTCCGATCTTTTTCTTCCTAATGTGGCTGATGTTTTACTGCACGTTCAACCTGGGAGCTTATCCCCAGGAGTGGATCGAGCAACTGGTCGGACTGATCGGTCAGGGCGTGGATGCCTGGATGCCGGACGGAGCGTTGAAAGACCTGCTCGTGGACGGCGTAATCGGCGGCGTGGGAAGCGTCATCGTGTTCCTGCCGAATATCATGATCCTATACCTGTTCATCGCTTTCATGGAGGATTCGGGCTACCTAGCTCGCGCAGCCTTCATCATGGACCGGATCATGCACCGCATAGGACTGCACGGCAAGTCGTTCATTCCGCTCATCATGGGTTTCGGTTGCAACGTACCGGCCATCATGGCCACACGCACGATCGAAAGCCGCAGCAGCCGGCTCATCACCGTACTGCTCGTCCCCTTCATGTCGTGCAGCGCCCGCATTCCTATCTATATCCTGCTGATCGGCACGTTCTTCGCCGCTTACGCCAGTTGGGTGATGCTCGGACTGTATCTGCTGGGAATCGTCGTGGCTGTCATCACGGCCCGGCTGATGCGCCGTTATCTGTTCAAGAAGGACGAAACGCCGTTCGTCATGGAGCTACCGCCCTATCGGGTCCCGACGATGCGGGCCACGCTGTCGCACATGTGGGATCGCTGCGCGCAATATCTGCGCAAGATGGGCGGACTGATTCTGGTCGCTTCGGTAGCTGTCTGGTTCTTGAGTTATTATCCGACGCCGGACGCAGCCGCCCCGGCAGAAACGACGGAGGAGCATTATGAAAATTCCTACCTGGGACAGGTCGGGCAGGCATGTTCGCCCGTATTCGAACCGCTCGGCCTGAACTGGAAAGCCAGCATCGCTATTCTCACGGGCCTGCCGGCCAAGGAGATCGTCGTCAGCACGCTCGGCGTGCTCTATTCGGAACAGGGAGACGCCCCGGAAGCCGAACTCGACTCTCCGGCCCTCTCCCAGCGGTTGGTCGCAAGCGGGGATTTCACCCCGGCATCGGCCCTCGCTTTTCTGGTCTTCATCCTGCTTTACCTGCCCTGCATCGCCACCATCGTAGCAATCGCCGCAGAGATCGGCTGGCGCTGGGCCTGCATTTCGGTCCTGTACAATACGGTTTTGGCATGGATAATGGCTTATCTGACGTATCACCTTTTCTCTTGGTTATAATATGACGGACTGGCAAAATATCGCTGTAATAGGGATCGGTATCCTCGTTCTCGGATTCAGTGTCCGCTGGATTGTACGGATTATCCGACATCGAGAGGAAGGCGGATGTTCATGTTGTTCGAAAACCGAATGTCCGCATTGCAAAACGAAAGATCCCCAAAAGAGATGACATACACGAAAACAGCGCTGTAATCTTTACTTTGATTACAGCGCTGTTTGATTAAAACCCCAAAAAATTCAAAATCGTTATCTAATTATATATTTCAACGTACCATTTCCTGCGGTCGTTCATTGTGGCTACGGGCCGCGTTTACAATTCTACCTTCCCCTGAATTCCATTTCCCCGGAGTGCATGCCAAAAACAGATATAATCACATATAAACATACTCTACCATATGCCTCTGATTTTAGCGGGAATCACCAATCTGCAAGCCGTCATTCGATGCTGAACTTCCGCCCTTTCCTACCCCGGAAGGGGTTTCGACTTTTTCCCGAAGCACATCGGCCGATTTCAAGTCGGATCAGGTCGATAGGTCGAAAATATATATAATCAAATATTTTCCCATAAATATTTGGAAATTCGCTGTTTTTCGCTTAATTTAGAGATAGCAAAATCCGGAAAATAGAGCTGAAAATATCGAAATTAACCCTCCCATCAAAAAACTGGCCCGATTTTCCGATGCAGGATTACAACCCTTCTGCAATATTTGCGACAACTCCCGCAGTCGTGCTGCGGGAGTTGGTATTGTTACATAAGCCCCGATCGGGGCCGCGTCGTAGAGTTCTACAACGCGAACAGAATGAATATCTGAGCCGTAAGCACCCGTAGGAACATCACGACGGGATAAACCGTCGAATAGCTCAAGGCAGGCATATCGTTACCTGCCGTGCCGTTGGCATAAGCCAGCGCCGGAGGGTCGGTCATACTGCCGGCCATAAGTCCCATGAGCGTATAGTAATTCATCTTCAGCCGGGCGCGGGCGAAAATGCCGACCAACAACAGCGGGATCACCGTAATCAGCGCACCGTATCCG
>ENA-ORUL01001961-ORUL01001961.1-human-gut-metagenome-genome-assembly--contig:-NODE-1961-length-12811-cov-3.078865_pt1 | contig 12811 bp, 7 predicted proteins | sample MGYA00242084_ERZ509219 | MGnify/ENA primary metagenome ERZ509219 (study PRJEB26280, sample SAMEA2338792) | human gut metagenome | biome: human gut; feature: human-associated habitat; material: faeces...
TGAACCCGGACATCATACCGTATATCTTTATTCGTATGCTGGGTTGCAGTGGAAAACGGCGGAGAAAGTCGATTATATATTGTCACAAATGTATCATGATTCATCCGACGGGTTACAGGGTAACGAGGATTGCGGGCAGATGTCTTCGTGGTATGTGTTTTCGTCCTTAGGTTTTTATCTGGTCAATCCTTCTAATGGAATCTATGTTTTCGGAAGACCGATTTTTGATAAGGTCGCTTTGAAATTGCCAGAAAATAAGGTGTTTGAAATAAGGACGGTCAATAATTCAAGAGAGAACAAATATATTCAGTCGGTTCAGTTGAACGGTCGACCGTATGATAAGTCTTACATCTCTCATGCCGATATAGTGAATGGGGGAACATTGGTTATTACAATGGGAAATAAACCGAATAAGGATTTTGGGGCGAATATGGATTGTCGTCCGAAATCCGCTATTAAATAAAGTGTTATTAATAATTTAAAGTTTTAATGTCATGGAAAAGAATGATTACAAAAAGATTGTAGCATCTTGTTTTTGCAGCATGATGCTGGTTTCGAGTGTTTGGGCACAGGAAAGTGATTTGTATGCCGGGGGTACTGGGTCAAAGTCAGATCCCTATTTGATTGAGACGGAAGCTCAGTTCGATGCTGTACGCGAGAATCGGGGCTCCTATTTTAAATTGATGGCCGATTTGGATTTTGCTTCTTATGAAAAAGAAGGCGGTTGGTGGCCGTTAGGAGAATGGGGAAGCGGAGATGGTTCGGACCAACGTTTTAGCGGTACGTTTGATGGTAATGGGCATAAGATTTCCAATTTGATGGCTAAGCATGGAGATGATACCGGTGCGCATGATATGAGTGTTTTCGGCGTTGTTGACGGTGGTACGATTAGAAATTTATTGCTTGATAATGTGACTGTCATTGGTGGCGGGCGTTTAGGTATCTTGACGGGATTAACTCGTAATGCTACGATTGAGCAAGTGGGAGTTATCAACAGTTCTTGTTCGAACATTGGAACAGGTTCTAATTCCAGCGGCCTCGTTGGGCCTTGTGCCGGTACTACTGTAATCACAGACTGTTATACGGCCGATTGTAATGTAATGGCTAAGTCTACTGATGGTGAGACCGGGGATGCCGTAGGTGGAATCGTTAGTTCTGGAAATGTCACAGTGATGTATTGTTATTCGACTTCTACTATCGAAGGTAAAACCAATGTCGGTGGTATTGTCGGTGCTAATGATGGTGGCGCGGTTATTTCCTGTTTGTCTTTGAACAAGGATATTATAGGCGAAGTCGAAGTGACACATCGTGTTGTAGGAAAGAGAAACGGTGGAGATGTTTCTGATAATTATGCGCACTCTTCGGTTTTATTGAATGGTCAAGCCGTAACAGAGGGAACGGGAATCGATACCGATAATGGAGAAACGGTAGAGGAACTGACCGAATCGTTTTATGCAGACGATATGGGTTGGGATTTTGATGAAATATGGACAATAGATCCCACTATCTCTCCTTATCCGGTATTTAAATGGCAAACAAGCACAAGTGGAGTTACAAATGTCGAAAAAGCCGCTTATAACGTTTATGTGACTACCGACGGTATCCGAGCAGAAGGTTTGAATGGAAATGAAATGATCTATGTCTATACGACGAATGGTGTGTTGGTGGCTAAACAAATAGCTGAAAATACAATAGAGAATATTTCTTTGACCGGAAAAGGTATCTATGTAGTCAATATCGTTTCAACCGGAGCTTCCCAAGCATTTAAGGTTGTAAAATAAAAAATCAAATAGGAGAGGATTCGCTTAGTCGGTCCTCTCCTTTCCTATCTTTTTTAAATTCTAAAATTGCAATTGCTTGTTAAGGAAATGGTTGAATAACAATAATCTAACAGGACGCATGAAAAAAAACAATTTCTTTTATATGGAAAAGGCGGTTTCAATGCTTTCCCATTATTCTCATTCATTCCTATTTTTATTTTTTGTTGTGGTAGGCTGCGCTACGGTTTTAGCAGAAAATGATCAACAGCAGAAAATTTCAGGGGTAGTGAGGGATCAGTCCGGGGAACCTTTACCCGGGGTTAATGTCGTAGTGGTGGGAACTAATACCGGTACGATGTCGAATATAGACGGTGTTTTCAATTTGAATGTATCCGGTGACAAATTGGACAAAGCGGAATTGAAATTCTCATTGATCGGCTTTGCTTCGAAAAATGTTGCCTTGAAGGGAAAAACCGTAGTGAATGTGACTTTAAGTGAAGATGATCAGATATTAGATGAAGTAGTGGTCGTAGGTTACGGCACACAGAAAAAAGCTACTTTAACAGGAGCAGTCAGTACGATAGGAACAGATGAACTGACCGTTACACCCACTTCGAATGTCCAAAATATGTTGGCCGGTAAATTGCCGGGTGTGCGTATTCAACAACGTACGGGAGAGCCGGGTAGTTATGATGCCAAGATGGATATCCGTGGATTGGGTACTCCTTTGGTCGTTATTGATGGTGTCGTAAGAGAGGTGTCAGATTTCCAGCGGTTGGAAGCTAACGATATCGAGAGCGTGTCTGTATTGAAAGACGCATCTGCCGCTATTTATGGTATGCGTGCATCGAATGGCGTGTTATTGGTGACGACTCGTAAGGGTGAGAGCGGTAAGACCCGAATTGATTATACCGGAAGTTTCGGTTTCCAGAATCCGTCGGGCTTGCCTGATGTTTTGGATGCTGCTCAATATGCCGAGCTTGTTCGTGAAGCTGATAAAAATATGGGTAGAGGTATTAATACCACTTTCACGGAAGAAGATGTAGCTCGTTTCCGCCGGGAGGGAGGAACCGACTGGTATGATTTGGCTATGAAAAATTTGGTCCCTCAAACCCATCACAATGTAACGGCCAGCGGAAGCGGGAAGCGTACACAATATTTCCTTTCTTTTGGTTACTATGGCGAAGACGGTATTTGGAAAACCGGCGATTTAAATTACCATCGTTATAATATCCGTTCCAATTTGAGTTTCGATGTTACAAAAGATTTGAAAGCCGAATTGTTGATCGGTGCGATGTCCGATGAAAAGAATCAACCTTATAAAGATACTTGGGAACAGTTCAAAGCTATTTGGATGCTTAAACCTACGGAAACTCCGTATGCCAATAATAATGAGAGTTTTCCTAATGACGTGATGTATGGTTTGAATCCGCTTATGATTACCGATGCCGATCAATCCGGTTATAAGCGTAGGATAAACCGAACCTTGAATACTACATTTACATTGACTTATAAAGCTCCTTTTTTGAAAGGATTAAGTGCTAAGTTTTTGTATGCTTATGATTATAAGAACTATCAACAGAAAGAATTTCAAAAACAATATACATTATATAAATACGATAGGGAGAAAGATGTTTATAATTCTCAGATATATTCATCGCCTTCTTCTATTTACAGAAAATCATGGGAGGGAGCACAGAATCAATTACAGGCTTCTTTGAACTATGAGCGTCTTTTTGCAGAGAAACATAACTTGAAAGTCTTGTTTTTGTACGAACAAAGTGCAAAGGAAGAGGATAACTTGTGGGCAAAAAGAAACTTCGAGATGGATGCCGTAGACGAGATTTTTGCAGGCTCCGAAGAAGAGCAAATCGGTAATGCCGATGCTGGCCAGATTTATCGTGTAACGAATATGGGTCTAGTCGGACGTGTCAATTACGATTATCAATCCAAATATTTGGCAGAAGTTAGCTTCCGTTATGACGGTTCTTCCAAGTTTGCCAAAGGACATCGTTGGGGATTTTTCCCATCGGCCTCTGTCGGATATAGAATTTCGGAAGAGAGCTTTATCAAAGAATTTGCTCCGCTGTCCTTTATTACGAATTGGAAGTTAAGAGCATCTTATGGAGCTATGGGTGACGATGGTTCCTCGTCCTATCAATATTTGTCGGGATATGATTATCCGGGCGCCAGTTATGTATTCGGCGATGTTGTCTATAAAGGATTGGGTTTCAGAGGTCTACCGAATGAACTGATAACTTGGTATAAGTCGAAGACCTTGAACGTGGGAACCGATCTTGATCTTTGGAATGGTATGCTGTCTGCACAGGTAGATTTCTTTTGGAGATACAGAGATGGTCTGTTAGGAAAGAGAAGTGGTGAAGTTCCCGGTACTATAGGTGCTGAATTGCCGGAAGAAAATTTGAATCAAGATTTGTATAAAGGTTTTGAAATCGTATTGGGACATCGCAATAAGATTAATGATTTCAACTATTCGGTAAGTTTGAATTTTGCATTGACTCGTCGTCAGAACAGACATTTGGAGGAAGGGGATGCAGTGAATTCCTATGATAGATGGAGAAATAAATATTCAAACCGATATTCCGATATGGGGTGGGCTTATGGCTCAAACGGACAATTTACTTCGATGGAGGATATTTGGCGGTCGCCTATTCAAGACGGTCAGGGTGGTGCTACCCAGTTGCCGGGTGACTGGAAATATGAAGACTGGAATGGCGACGGAATCATCGATGACAGTGATGTTTATCCGAACGTGTACGAGCACACCAATGATAACGGAAATCCCAAAATGACATTCGGTGCTACTATCGCTGCCGAGTGGAAAGGGTTTGATGTGAACCTGTTGTTCCAAGGCGGTGGTGGATTCAATGTGATCTATTTCGAGCAATTGCAATACCCGTTGTGTTTCGGTGGAAACGGTTTGGCTCATTTTTATGACAGATATCGTCAGGACGAAAATGGGAACTGGATTCCCGGAAAATGGCCTACGACCCGTGATGCCGGATCTTATAGCGTGAATTATGCAAGATGTAAACAGACGACATACGATGCTTCTTATTTACGGTTGAAAAGCGTGGAAATTGGCTATACAATACCCCAGCATATCACTCGTAAATTCAAAGTGGATCGTTTGAGGATATTTGCAAATGGCTATAATTTATTTACGCTATCTAATTTGGATTTCGTCGATCCCGAGCATCCGGAAGGGAATTATGGATACCTGTATCCGATTATGAGAAACTTTAACTTTGGATTGAATTTATCATTCTAATTTGAAATACGATGAGAATAAATAAGATATTAGTATCGGCATTGGTGATGGCCCTATCGTTTTATTCGTGTGATTACTTAGATGTGCCGCCCATTAATATTATACAAGATGATGCGATTTTTAATTCAGAATCGGGTATAACGTCTTATATGACGACTCTTTACTATGACTTACCCATAGAGGACTTTCGCTATACACAACAAGGATTCAATGTATCGGGTAAAGGGCAAGGTCGTTTACCGAATGTATCGGGTGAGGCTATGTGTAGTTCCAGCGATGATATTTCGACCATCGGTGATGGAACTTGGTGGGGCTGTTGGGATTATGGAAAAATTCGTCGGGTGAATTACTTTTTGAAAAATTTCCCGGCCTATAAATCCAATTTCCAGAATACGGTTCTTGCTGATGCATGGATGGGAGAGGCTCATTTTATCCGGGCTTACTGCTATTTTGCAATGGTGAAAAGATATGGTGGTGTACCTATATTGAGAGAACCGCAAGAGTATGTAGGCGATATTGAATCGCTGAAAGTACCGAGAGATACGGAAAAGGCCTGCTATGATTTTATTGCGGAAGATTTAGACGAGGCTTTCCGTCTGTTGCCCGATAATGAGGAGATTTTGGGAAAAGGACGTGCCACCAAATATGCTGCTTTGGCATTGAAGTCTCGCGCTATGCTGTATGCCGGTAGTATCGCGCGTTATGGAACCGTTGATTTGAATGGTTTGGTCGGTATCGATAAGGCTTTGGCAAACGATTATTTCGAATTAGCTTATAAAGCTGTAAAGGAACTTGAAAAATCGAAGAGATTTTCGTTGTATAGGAAGAACTCGGATAAAGAGAAAAATTTTGCCGAGCTGTTCCTTGCCGAGGACAGCCCAGAGAATATTTTCTGTAAATATTTCCAACGCAATGTAAACGCACATGGCTGGGATGTTTATTTCGTTCCTTACCAATACCGTGGAAACGGTTTTTCTTCCAATATGAACCCTACATTGGAATTTGTTGAAATGTTTGAACACAAAGACGGTACTCCTGCAAATTTCGCAGAAAGAGCGAAGGACACTTATTTCGATGATCCTTCGGAGCTGTTTCAAAATATGGATGCCCGTTTTGGCGGTTCGATCATTTATCCGAATGCTATTTTCAAGGGAGAGCCTTGTTCTATACAAAAGGGATTGATCATAGAAGATGGTAGCAAGAAGGAAAATGCCACGAATTATGAGGAGGCTGTTTATACGGCCAATGACGGACAGGTTTATCATATTGTAGGAAAAGCGGAAGTGGAAATTATTCGGGTAATATGACTGGTTTCTTTATGCGCAAGTACTTGAACGAGAATATGCCGCAATCAGAAGTCATCGAAAATTATTCGGAACAACATTGGATTGAGTTCAGATATGCAGAAGCTCTCTTGAATGGAGCCGAAGCGGCGGTAGAAATGGGGCAGCATTTGGACGATGCCTTGCTTTGGATAAATGATATCCGCAGTCGTGCAGATATTAAGCAACTTTCTTTGAGCGATTTGACCGTAGACACGAACGCAGAATCGAGCTGGCTTTTGAAAATCACACGTATTGGGATTTGAGACGTTGGAGAATTGCCGATAAAGAAATCGAGACCAAGCAGTATACGGGTTTGTGTCCATATTTCGATATTAACAAACAGAAGTATATATTCGAGGAAGTCGTTGCCAATAAATACTATTATACATTCGATGTAAAAATGTATTATGAGAGAATTCCTGATGGGGAAATTGCCAAGAATGAGAAATTGAAACAAAATCCGTATTATAATTAAAAGCGTAATAAAATATGAAAAGGTTATATTATATATTTGGTTTGTCGGCATTGCTTCTCTCGTCCTGCAACTATTTTGAATATGACAATTATGAAGCTCCGAATTCCGGTTTGGAAGGGACTGTTGTCGACCGTAAGACCAACGAGTCTTTGCAGGCAGAAGCGGCAAATAGCTATAAAGTCGAATATTATGAGTTAAGTTGGGAAGAGGCGGGACACGCCAATACCCAGTCCCGATTCTTTTGGGGGAAAGCCGATGGCACTTTTTTGAATACGAAAATTTTTGCCGGGAAATATCGGATTACTTTGAAAGAAGGCGCATTTTACGCTCCCGAACCGGAAGTCGTGTATTTGAAAGAGAATCGTTTGACCCGATTGGATTATTCCGTTATACCTTATGCTCGTGTGAATATAGATGAAATCACATTGACCGGTAGCAAACAGAATAATTTGGAGATCAAATATACGATTGAAGATACAGAGAAGGAAGTCAATACGGAAGGTTTGGACGAGGGGTTGTATACTTTGAGCGAAGCCCAAGTTTTTATTTCCAGCAAATCTCCTAATGTGGGAGTGAATAATTCGGAAACCAAGTATACGATAAGAGCTAAAAAGGAATTTGAACGTGGCGATTATGAACCCGGAGTACCTTTCCAAGTGGTAGAAAAGAATGTAAGAAATTTGGATCCGGGGAAATATTGGGTGCGTATTGGAGTCCGTACCGCTAATCCTCAAAAACGATATAATTTTAGTACGATAAAAGAAATTGTTGTTCCGGCACAAACTGTTGAAAAATAAAATTATAAAATATGAATGTAAAGTATGCTATAATATTGGCATCTGGTTTGAGCAGCACTGTGGCAGTCATGTCACAGGCTGCTCCTTTAACGAATGGGGATATCGATTCTCCTTCACAGGATGCTATGATTCTGCCTATGGAAGAATCGAAGGTGTCGGTCGTTTATGACCCCAAGACCTCGGTGGTTTTTACAGATGAGGGAATAAAAGGGACAAGCGATGGTTTGACATTGGATTTGGGAGAGATCGATTTCGGTTCGGGGGACTATGATCGTGTTTGGGTCGAGATGGCAAATGTTATGAAACCGACGGAGCAGACCGGATTCGATTTTTATTTAGATGACATGCTTTTGGAACCTAAGACCGATTTTACAATTGCACAGGAACTTCCCCATCTCGATTCTTATGAATCCGATAAACAACCTCAGGAAGGTCTTTTTTTCAAAAATCAGAATGTGCCTTTAAGCCAGATTTCGGTAATTGATGTTAGGGGTGATGACAGTTATGGTAAAATAACGGCGGCCGTTGCTCAGGGCGTGTTGAACCAGAGCAATGCGGAGGTTTACTTGGTGTATGAAGATCATCACCAGACACAGTTCGAAGACGTTTATGGGAAACAGGGGGAAACGTGGAACCTCTTACGGGGAAATTATTCGGAAGAAAAATATGCGGGATTAGCTACGTTGGTCGATAAGTATAAAGATCGTTTTAAAAAGATGGTCCTTTGGGATCCTGATAAGGAATGGACTTGGTGCTTGGCACAAATGATTTGTGCACAGCAAAAAGGGATTCCAGTTACTAAGGAGATAAAGGAATTTTTTAACAATGAACTGGATTGGAATATAGAATGTGAAGACATTTCGAATAATTGGGCCACTAAATTGGAGGCCTATCAGTGGGCTATCGATAACTTGGCCGACGGATGTCATAAGTCTCTGAGCTTTTCTGCCGGTTTGCGTAGTGACTATGTTTCCAATCCGTGGAAGATATATGATTATGCAGCAGCCTCCAAAGGGTTTGTATTTTTTTTAAGCGATTCGGATCCCGATGAGTTTGCCATGATCCAGAAGATTTGTGATAAAATAGACTATCAACCGGGTTCTTCCACAATGGGTTATGGGGCAGGAAAAGACGGGGATGCTCTGAATAATGCAACCAATCCGTATAATGTAGGTTTTATGGTTAGTGATTATTATGCAAACGGAAGTTTTTGGTGCTCGTTCCCGAGGAAAGCTTTCCAACAGCGTAAGGGTCAAGCCATAGAGGCATTGCCCGGCAAAATCTATGTGAGTCTTATATGGAGTGATGGAGATAACGTGCAATTCGACTCCAATCAAATGTACAATATGTTTAAGAATGCTCCGGGTAGGGGAAAGGTTCCGGTAGGTATGACAATGGCTGCATCTTTGCAAGAGTTGAATCCCGTTTTGTTGGAGTATTTTTATAAAAATCTGACTCCCAATGATGAATTAGTCGCCGGTCCCTCTGGATTCCAGTTTATCTATGGCGATAAATACAATGAAAATAATTATGAGAAATGGCTGGAAACCAATCAAAAATGGTTGGAAACAGCCGGCTTCCATACTGCTTGCCTGTGGAATACAACTAATAAAGAACGTTTTGGGAGATATATGCAAACTTGTGGCTTGCAGGGCGTTTTTGATGGTTTTGAAAATAATAAGGAACGTTATGAGGTTGGTAAAGACGGCGAAGGTGTTGTCTGTATTCTACAAGGAGCTCATTGTTGGGAAGAGGGCGATGTGTATAAAGATTTGATAAGTGTAAAACCCAACGGGCAAAAGCCTGTTTTTCGGAATGTTTATCTGATTGCGGCCAGTTACGGCGGAGTAGGAGGATATGAACGGTTGATTCGTGAATTACAGCGTGTCGAAAGTTATTTGCCGAATACATATGAGTTTTTATTGCCCATGGATCTTTGTGCTACGCTAAAAGAGTATATTGAAAAGAATGGAGGAAATGGGCATGAATAAATTCTTTCTGTTTTTACTTCTGTCGTTCCTTGTTGCCGCAAAGCCTGCATATGCCGGGGATATTCGTATTCCGGCCAAAGGAGGAGGCCTTTATCAAGTTGTTATCGTCAATAAGGGTACAGAAGGCGCTAAGTATGATGGAAAGACCGAATCTATAATTAATACGAGTTCGGGAACGAGGATACGTATCAGAGATATTGATTTCGGGGATGCAAGGTATGGTTTGTATAACCGGTTTATGGTGGAATACACGCACCCCGGAGATTGCGAGGACGGCTTCTTTGATATTTATATAGAAGATACGGCGGTCCCTGTGGCATCGATTCCTGTGGAACAGACGAAAGAGGGAGAGTATAAAGAAGCGTCGGCTCCGTTAAGTGTAAACATTACTGGTTCTCATGCCATATATGTCCGGTGGAGAAACCATTCGGCCTGTCTGAAAACGTTCGGGGCAAATGAATTGGTCCCTTTTGCCAGCGTAGAACTGATTCGTACAGGGTCTTTGACGAAGTATGAATTTGGCAAAGGAACTTTGGGAGAACTATCCGGTAAGCATCGTTTGAAAATGGTCTGGCGCGGGAATAGTGCGAACGTGGCTAATGTTTATCTGGATAAGAGTGATGTCGTTTCCGTGATGGATATAGAGGAGGAAAAACTGATTGTCGTTGGCGGTAAATTGGGTTTTAGAATTAATTCTGCGACACCTATAAGTAATGTCGAGGTTTATTCTCCCGAAGGATTGAAAGTGAAAGAATTGAGGCTTTCCGATTGTTCGGCATTCGTATCGGTCGCTCCCGGATTTTACATTGTCAGGATAACAAGAGGGAATGGTGGTGCGGTCGTGAAGAAAATATTAGTAACAGAATGACCAAACAAAAAACAGGATTATGAAACGAGGTATTTTATTTTTGCTATTAACTACTTTTTGGGGTGTCTTTGTGGAAGCCGGGAATAACAAGGAAGTGCCCGTTTCTAATTTGAGAGTTCCGGCCTATCCTTTGGTTACCATCGATCCTTACATTTCGGCGTGGTCACATACCGATAAGCTGTATGAAGATGAAGTTCGGCATTGGACAGGAACAGAACATTCTTTGACAGGCGTTTTAAGGGTCGATGGTAAATGCTATCGGTTCATGGGAAAAGGCGAACAGGCTTTAACTTCAATTTTGAAAGATGCCCGAGACGAGGAATGGACAGCCAGATATACGAATACAATGCCTTATGCCGATTGGTATACAAAAGAGTATAATGATACGGAATGGCAGGAAGGTGCGGGGGCTTTCGGGAGCGCCGATATGCCTCATGTTAAAACCGAGTGGAATCAGGGGGATATTTGGATACGTAGGAAGTTTTCGATCGAAGATAAGAATATCTCGAAGAAACGGTTATATCTCGTTTATTCGCACGATGATGTTTTTGAACTGTATCTGAATGGGCAGATGTTAGTGAGCACGGGATACAAGTGGCGGAATTATGTCGTGCAACCGTTGGATGCAGAACAAGTGAAATCGCTAACCGCAGAAGATAATCTCATTGCAGCCCATTGTCACAATACGAAGGGAGGAGCTTATGTCGATTTCGGCCTATTTACCGATGATGAAATGGAGTCTTTTTTCGGTACGGAAGCCGAACAGACAAAGGTAAGCGTATTACCTACCCAGACCTATTATTCTTTTTATTGTGGTCCTGTCCAATTGGACTTGAAATTTACGAGTCCATTGGTCTTGAATGATTTGGATTTATTGAGTAGCCCGGTTAATTATATTAGTTATGAAGTCCGGTCATTGGATAAATGCGCTCACGATGTGCAGATTTATTTTTCTGCGACTCCCCGATGGGCGGTTAACAGTTTGGATCAAGAAGTAAGTGTAGAAAACTATCGATCTTCCGACATTCATATTCTGAAAACGGGGACATTAGAGCAGAATGTTTTAGGTAAAAGCGGTGATATTATTTGTATCGATTGGGGATACTTTTATCTGGCCGGTAACCTATCTGAATCTTCTGATATGTCTGTGGGAACTCCCCGCTCTATTCAAGAGAGTTTTGCAGGAAAAGGAATACTGCCGGATACAAAAATATCTCGGACATCGGTACGTTTGGATAAGGAAGAAATTCTTTTAGCGTATAGCGAAAATCTGGGCAATGTGAGAGAACGGAAATCCGAAGGATATTTGATGATCGGTTATGACGATATTGCCTCTGTACAATATTTCGGGAAAAACCTGAAAGCGTATTGGAAGAAAAAATATCCGACGATGGACGCCGCATTGGCCGATGCCCGAAAGAATTATAAAAAAAACATGCAGCGATGTGACGAGTGGGATTATAAGGTTATGAAAGACGCTGTTGAAGCCGGAGGACAGCAGTATGCCGAACTTTGTGCAGCCTCTTATCGCCAAGCTATATCGGCTCATAAACTGGTTTGTGGCCCCGCCGGTGAGTTGTTCTTTTTTTCTAAGGAAAATAACAGCAACGGGTCTATCGGTACGGTTGATGTGACATATCCTTCTTGTCCTATTTTTATTCGGTATAATACAGAAATAATGAAAGCTATGCTGGATTTCATTTTCGATTATAGCGAGTCGGGCCGTTGGAAAAAGCCTTTTGCTGCACACGATGTCGGTACATATCCTTTGGCAAATGGGCAAACTTATCAAGGAGATATGCCTGTGGAAGAAACGGGGAATATGTTGATTATGACGACTGCGATCGCTATTGTCGATGGGAATGCAGACTATGCGGCAAAACATTGGGAAATCTTGACGGCTTGGAGCAATTATTTGGCCGAGGCAGGTATGGATCCTGAAAATCAGTTGTGCACCGAAGATTTTGCGGGACATTTGGCGCACAATGCCAATCTTTCGGCCAAAGCCATTATGGCGATTGCCGGTTATGGTCGCTTGGCCGAAATGTTGAATAAGCCGGAGGAGGCCAAGAAATTTACCGAAATGGCTAAAAGAATGGCCATTGAGTGGGAACGGAGAGCCGATGACGGAGACCACTATCGGTTAGCTTTCGATATGCCGGGTACTTGGAGCCAGAAGTATAATTTTGTATGGGATAAAGTTTTGGGCCTTAATATATTGCCAGACCGTATAATGAAAAAGGAAGTCACTTTCTATCTGAAAACCCAGAACAAATACGGGTTGCCTTTGGACAATCGCTTTA
>ENA-ORUL01001967-ORUL01001967.1-human-gut-metagenome-genome-assembly--contig:-NODE-1967-length-12782-cov-8.225662_pt1 | contig 12782 bp, 9 predicted proteins | sample MGYA00242084_ERZ509219 | MGnify/ENA primary metagenome ERZ509219 (study PRJEB26280, sample SAMEA2338792) | human gut metagenome | biome: human gut; feature: human-associated habitat; material: faeces...
CTTACAACACGACCCGACGCATCACGACGACCGCGGAAGCCGAAAATGATCCCGATTTCGCTTCGGACAACCGCACGCTGGCCTACGCTTCGGAACGCGACGGTTATTGGAACATCTACACGGCGACGATCGTCCGGGACGAAGATCCCGATTTTCCGAATGCGACGATCGTCGAAGAAAAGCCGCTGTTCGAAGCCGGGAAAACCGACCGAACCTGCCCGCAATACTCCCCCGACGGAAAAGAGCTGGCCTTTGTGGAAGAACGTTGCCGGCTGATGGTGCTGAACCTTGCCAGCGGCAAGATCCGCAGGATCACCGACAGCGAACGGTCGTATTCCACCGACGGAAGTATGGATTACGCATGGTCCCCCGACGGCAAGTGGTTCGCCCTGAGCTATACGGGCAACCGTCACCATCCCTATTCCGACATCGGCCTCGTCAGCGCTCAGGGCGGTCCGATCCATAACATCACCAACACGGGTTATTTCGACAGGCAGCCGGTATGGTCGCCGGACGGGAACGCGATTCTCTTCTCGTCGGATCGCTACGGTCTGCGCAGCCACGCTTCGTGGGGGTCGCTGCATGACGTGATGGCCGTATTCCTGAATCGCAGAGCCTATGAGATCGCGCAGATGAACGAGGAGGAGTACGCATTTTACAAGGAGTCCGAAAAGCGTTCTGCCAAGGACAGCGATCCAAACGATTCCGAAAAAGAGAGTGATTCTCCGAAAGACATCATCGTGGAACTGGACGGTATCGAGGAACGCATCGTACGTCTTACGCCCTTTTCCGGAAACCTGCGCGGATACACGCTCGACAAAAAGGGCGAACACCTCTATTATTCGATGTCGTACGGGGCCGCCTACGACATTTGGCAGCTGAACCTGCGCAGCCGGGAAAATAAGGTGCTGCACAAAGGACAGGGCGGCGCGCTCGCATGGGACGAACGGATGGAAACGCTCTTCAGCTTCGGGCGCGGAATGAAGAAGTTCAAGAACGGAACGCGAGATTTGATGGTAGCCAAGTGAGCAACACCAGCCAAATCCATAACTTCCTGTACAGAGCCTTCAGCCAACATAGCAAAGCCAGTCTGACGAGCTGACATTACGTCTTGGTGGTCACCGAAGATACACAATGCGTGAGAAGCCAATGTACGAGCAGATACATGGAATACGCAAGGCAAGAACTCACCGGCAATTTTGTACATGTTAGGGATCATCAGGAGAAGACCCTGGGAAGCAGTGTAAGTAGTAGTCAACGCACCAGCCTGAAGAGAACCGTGAACTGCACCGGCAGCACCACCTTCAGATTGCATTTCCTGTACCAATACTGTTTCGCCGAAGATGTTCTTACGTCCTGCGGCAGCCCATTCGTCTACGTACTCAGCCATAGTCGAAGAAGGAGTGATGGGGTAGATAGCTGCTACTTCAGAGAACATATACGAGATATGTGCTGCAGCTTGGTTACCATCACATGTGATGAATTTCTTCTGTTTAGTCATAACTAAATTAAATATTTAAGTAAATAAATCTTTTAATATAAAAAGCCGAACATCCAGAGAGGTATCTGGTTGCCCCGACCTATTTCAGCCTTATGCAACGCGTACGTTACATTCGGATTGTTCTTGATCTTTGCGCCTTCCTGGCAAATTTTGAACGGCATTACTTCGTCTACCATAAAAGAGACGTTTTTATCTCCTTTATGTACCTTATGGTCTTTCCATAAAGAATTTGCAAAGAATGTGTCGAGCACATCCTGCTCTTCCACTTTCACCGGATAGATGGAATACATCAGGTTGGAGTTGTGCATCATTATCTTCGAAGGTTTTTTAGGGAATTCTTCCCCTTTCGGATAAACCAGATTAATGAGTCGCGCATCTGCCAGATACTTGATATAGTTCATCACCGTGGCGCGAGATGTCTGTATGTCGCTTGCCAGTTGGCTCACATTTGGAGCCTTCGGCCCGTCGACAGCGAGCAAATATAGTAATTTTTTTATCTTTGAAAGATATTTCAGTTCAATTTGTTTGATGAGAAGTATATCTACTTCCACCATCATGTTCATCGTTTTCAGCAGATTCTCCGAAAAGTTACGTTTTTCAAGGAAGAACGGATAGAATCCGTGGTGCAGGTAATCCTGAAAATAGTCAAGCGGACGAACTTTGGAGAGTACTCCTTTGGCAATCTGTTCGTGAGTGCTAAGAATTTCTTCGAGGCTATATGCCCTGAATTTCATGCCTGTTTGCAAGTTTAGGAATTCACGGAAAGAGAATCCACGCAGGTTATAGCTCTTGGCGATATCACGTAATTCAAGATTTTCTTCTTTCAGTCGCATCACGGACGAGCCGGTGAAGACAATTTTCAGGTTAGGAAAACGGTCGTAACACATGCGTAACTCTTTGCTCCATTCCGGATGTTTGAACACCTGGTCGATCAACAATACTTTTCCGCCACGTTTTTGAAATTCGTTGGCGAAGTCTACAATGCTGTGGCCCGAGAAATAGAAGTTGTTCATGTTGATGAACAGACAGGAACGGTCGTTCCCGAATTTCTCTTTGGCGTATTGGAGAAGGAAAGTGGTTTTTCCTACGCCACGTGTCCCTTTGATACCAATCAGGCGGTCGCTCCAGTCGATCTCGTCCATAAGATCGCGGCGAACGGGGGCATTGGTGTGCTCAACGAGGTAGGCGTGTGTGCGATAGAATGATTCCATTTCGTTTCTTTGTTTTTCGGCTGGCAAATATAGTGCTTTTTTTAGGATTTGCAAAGTAGAGATAGCAAAAATGTGCTTTAATTTATAAGTTTCTCTTTATTGTGTAAGTTCCTGATTATTTCCTGTATATATTTGCAGAATAATGTGTTGAATCCATCTTTGACATGACGAAAAGACCTGTTTATATATTCAATCCGGAGCATGATATGGCGTTGGCAAGCGGTGAGACGAACTATATGGCGCCGGCTTCCGCCCGACAGATGGCGAGTGACCTGGCGTTGCTTCCTATGTGGTATGCCGAAGCGGGAAGTGCGGTGCTTGCACCGTCTGCTTATAATGCGGACTTCCTGAAAACAAAGAGTGAACTTTTGGGCATGGATGTGGCCTTGTTGACGGAACCGGAAGTGGCTGACGGTAAAGACCGGAAGTTCTCTCCGTGGGGGTGGGACCCTGCTTTGCGGAAGCGTTTGATGACATTGGGGGCAGATCAGACGGAGCTGCCTTCTGCGGATTATATGAATATTCTGAGAGAGCATTCGCATCGTCTGCAGGCGGTAAAGTTGTTGCCTGGGTTGCGGTTGAATGAATACTTCTGTGGAGAATCTTTTTATTTGAGTACTTTGGCGGAGTGCAGTGCGTTCGTCGAAGGGCGGGAAGCGTGCTTGTTAAAAGCTCCGCTTTCCGGAAGCGGGAAAGGATTGAATTGGTGTAAAGGCATATTTACTACTTTTATTTCCGGTTGGTGTGCCCGTGTCGCTGCTTCTCAGGGTGGGGTGGTAGGCGAACCTATATATAATAAGGTGGAAGATTTCGCTATGGAGTTTTATGCTGACGGGAGAGGAAGGGTTGTTTTTGCCGGATATTCGGTCTTCCACACGGGTGGGAGTGGGATGTATGCAGGGAATGACTTGCTGTCTGACGAGAAGATTCTGCAGAAACTATCGGCTTATGTGCCACAAGAAGAATTTATCAGGCTGCGGACTCGTTTGGAAGAAGAATTGTCAGCTTTGTTCGGTGGCTTTTATCATGGATACTTGGGAGTGGATATGATGATTTGTCATTTTCCGGATGAAGCGCCTGTTTACCGGATTCATCCTTGTGTCGAAATTAATCTGCGAATGAATATGGGGGTGGTGGCATGGCTCTTGACGGATCGTTATTTGGCTGCGGATGCGGAAGGAGTTTTTCGGATTGATTATTATCCTTTAGCCGGTCAGGCTTTGGAGGAACATCGGCAGATGTCGGCTTCGTTCCCTTTGTCCGTAGAGAATAATCGGGTGTGTGCCGGATATTTGCCGTTAGTACCGGTGACGCCTCAAAGCCGGTATCGTGCGTTTCTTTTGCTTACTCTCCCCCAGTGAAAAAGATAGTGCTTTTGCTCTCATGCTCTAACAGTTCGTCTGTATCCCTTTATTCATCGATGTTTTAGCTGTTAGAGATCCAGTGGTAGCAGAGTGAGAGCAAGGACTTGCTCTCACTCTGCATCGTCCTGATAAATACCGTTTTTACTGTGTTATTCTTTGATTTACAGGATGTTAATATCTGATATCTCAACTGTTAACGTTTGATTTCTCAGATATTAATAATTGAGAAATCAAGTATTAAGGACTGATAATTTATGTATTATTGACTGATATATGATTTAATGTTTTCAGAGAGAGCAGTACTATTGAAGTAGCTGATGCGTTCAATGTGATTGGAACATGCGGTTAAGTCAATCAAATCAACAGTAGTTTCAGATAGTTTCGAGCGTTTGGAACTAAAGTTTCAAGCGTATGAAACTCTAGTTTCTCACCGATGAAACTACAGTTTCACACCGATGAAACTCTGGTTTCAAGCAATGGAAACTCTTTGAAGATACTGCTAAATTGGAATTGGTGAACATCGGAAAAGTCATATTGTGGTAATACTGTCTGAAATGCCTACTTATCTCCATTTATGGGTGCACTCTCATTCCCGCAACGGTCGATAGCCGTTACTGCAAAATACTTCTTGGCATTCCAAGGCTGGATGGGTGCATAAATGTAACTTGTTTCACGAATACTTTGTGCGACAATATTTTCCGCTTTCTTTGTATCTACCGGATATTCATTGGAAGCATAAATCACGTACATCGGTTTATTCCGTTGGTCATTATCCGTCGCTGGTTGCCAGTTCAATTCGGTATATCCGTTGTCGATGGACGTAACTTTGAGTGCTGAGGGGGCAGACGGCGGAACGTTATCCAACCATGTCATCGGGGGCTGTAATGCCGGATAGGCATAGAAGTTCTCAATCAGTTCGTCATAAATTCCCTGAGTATTGTCCATCAGATACTTGACACGGTAATGCCCTTCTCCTGCCATTTTCTGATTACGGATGAAATTAATCTGACGATCCACTTCGTCGCGTGTCCACTTCCCTTCGTCGGGATGGAGGAAATAGATGCCCAGCCCCGGAATAACCTGTCGTCCGTTGCTCTGTTCCTGCCAGTCGAGCGCGAAAGGATAGAAACTGTTTCCCTGAAAATACATCATGGGATATATCTGATCCTGAATACCTTCTCCGAGCCATCCTTGCGGGTCTTGATAAACGGTATAGAACGCATTCCAACCACGGGAAGAATAGCGGGAAGTATCTCTGTATTTTCCTACAGGGCAAGTACTTACCTTTACCCACGGCTTCATTGCTTTCACACCTTTATATATGTACCGGACGATTTCGGAAATGTTATCCCGTCGCCATTGATCCAAAGTACGTCCTTTGCTGTAACGGCGGAAATCGTATTTGTCGGGGAATAGAGGAGCATTCTCCGGATAGCGCAGGTAGTCGAAATGCACTCCGTCTATATCATAGCGCTCCACCACTTCACGAACGAGTCTCATGAGATACTCTTTCGTAGCAGGATGCCCCGGATTAAGGAAATATTCATTTTTATAAGGCACGCATATATCTTTCACTCGCTTGGTGACAGATTGTTTGCCGAGAGAAGCGACGTGCTTTTTGTTGCCTAGCGGAATAGTCACCATCCACGCATGACATTCCATCCCCCGCTTGTGGCATTCCCCAATCGCAAAAGCCAACGGATCATATCCCGGATTTCCTCCGACTTTTCCGGTCAGGATAGAATTGAACGGTTCGATGGAAGAAGGATACAGCACATCTCCGCGTGTACGGGTCTGAAACAGGACAGTATTGAAGTTGGCAGCTTTCAGTTTATCAAGGATATCCACCAATTCTTCCTTTTGCTTGCGGATGCCCTGAGGAGTCGTGGCCCGTGTACGGGGCCAGTCCAGACCATATACAGCCGTAATCCATGCTGCACGAACTTCGTGCTTGGGTTGCGCCTTAGCCGGAAGGATAAGAAACAAAAGTGAAAGAATGAAAATAGTTCGGTGCATATTATTCCCTTTTAGATGCTAAATCTCTGCAAAGCTAGCAAAAATGTCCGTAAATTGATTATTCCTTTTTTATTTAATGCTATTTGACAGAAAATTACTGATTCTCTTTTAGTGGTATCTGCATTCTTAGCCGTCTTTTAATAAGGTACGAAATATAAAATATTAATATAACAAGATAATAAACAATGAAAAAGCTACTATCTGTGTCGCTCTGTCTTTTGTTTGCGGCGAGTCTGACTGCCCAGACGGGAAAGATTAGAGTTGCTACTGTTGGAAACAGTATCACCGGGGGAACGAATGATTATGGTTATTACGCGATGCCTCTGGCTGAAATGCTCGGTGATGATTATGAAGTTACCAAATTTGGTAAAGGCTCTTCCGGGGTATTTATAAAATTAAGAGAAGATGCGACTACTCCCGAAAATCCTAATGAATATCAATTCGCTTACATTAATTCTGAGCAATGCGCAGCGGCACTTGAGTATAAACCTAATATTGTCATTATTAAGTTTGGTGCAAATGATGCCAACAAGAAGAATTTCGAAAAATATGGTAAAGAGACTTTTAAAGCAGACTATAAGAAGTTGATCGCTAAATTCCAGGCTCTTTCGACTAAACCGGATATTTATATTTGTACGCCTCCGCCGATGTATTATGGCGATGGGGGATTTCTTGGTTCATTTGATGACAATGTAGCAAAGAATTATATTCAGCCTGCCGTAAGAGAGATTGCGGAGGAACTTAATCTGGTCTGTGTAGATCTGTATAATCCCTTGAAGGGACATCCGGAATTTATGCCGGGTGGCAACGATTGGGTGCATCCCGACCATAGAGGGCATTATATTATAGCGAAGGAAGTGTATAAGGCGATAACGGGTGAATTCGTTATGAACCCCGGTGGGATAACAGTGGCTGCTTCGGATATTTCTCTTTCGGGTTCGAAGGCGAAGATGAAGAATGGTGCTATTGAAAAAGCGAAGAACGGTACGAGATTGTCATTCGATGTACATTTTGGCTCATTGCCTACGTATGAGAAAGTAGAGGTTGACGTGCAATTGAATAAAAAGAAATCGGGATACTTGGATTTCTATCTGGATACTGAAACAATTCCTTTTGCCTCGGTTGATGTTTCGGGTGCCGACTCTAAGAATTTCACTACGCAATCTGCTCTTTTCGACCGTCGGATAAAAGGCAAACATAAAGTGACTGTACAATGGAGAGGACAGGATGCCAAACTGAAATCAGTAACTATCAAGGAAAAATATATGCCTTATGTAACCGATAATGTATCTCAGGTCTATTTGGTAAACAAGGCAACCGGTATGGTACTGGATTGTAATCCGGATTCGAAAGTGATTTCTGCCGCAAAATATGATTCGGAAAAGAAGTCCCAGTTGTTTTGTATCGAGAATTTGACGTATCATATCCTCCGTGTCAGAAATATAGCGACCAACCTTCATGTAATGAATAATGGAGATAAAGTGATTGTGGGTAAACCGGGTGATGACTGGCGAGTGCATGATCCTAAATATGCATTGTTCCTGACACCTACGGATGATGAAGGCTATTATTCATTGGAGCTGTCTCCTGAAGCAAGAATTGGTTTGTCTTCTGCCAACAGCACAGAGGTGGTAGGCAATAGAAGCGGCCAAATTGAAGACTTGGATAAATGGAAAATCGTGACAGCTGATGAAATGAAGAAGCAGTAATTCAGACCTTGGTGTATATATTGGATTATCTATATTAGCATTGAAAAGAAAGGAGGTTGTATCTGAACCTTTGCCGGAAGAACAAGAAACAAAAGTGAAAGAATGAAAATAGTTCGGTGCATATTCTTTATTTTTTGTTTTAAATCCCTGCAAAGTTAGCAAAAGTGTCGGTATTGTTGGGCTGTTTCGTGAGATTATGTTACATTTGCGACAGTTAAAAAAACAACACGCCATGATTACATTTACCCTGTGCCTGCTGGCGTTGATAGCAGGCTATTTCACGTATGGACGCCTGATGGAGCGCGTCTTTGGTCCGGACGACCGTAAAACACCGGCTCTTACCAAAGCCGACGGAGTAGACTATATTCCGTTGCCTACTTGGAAAATATTCATGATTCAATTCCTTAATATCGCCGGACTGGGTCCGATATTCGGTGCGATTATGGGAGCGAAGTTCGGTACTTCTTCTTATTTATGGATTGTATTGGGAAGTATTTTTGCAGGCGCTGTTCATGATTACTTTGCCGGAATGCTTTCTTTACGTCATGGGGGAGAGAGTCTTCCCGAAATCATAGGCCGTTATCTGGGACTGACTACCAAACAGATAATGCGTGGATTTACTGTTCTTCTGATGATTCTCGTCGGTTCCGTCTTCGTAGCCGGACCTGCCGGACTATTGGCCAAGCTGACTCCGGAAAGCCTGGACGCTACTTTTTGGATTGTCGTGGTCTTCCTATATTATATTCTGGCTACCCTGCTTCCGGTCGATAAGATCATCGGTAAAATATATCCGTTGTTTGCAGTAGCCTTGCTGTTTATGGCAGTCGGTATCCTGGTAATGCTTTATGTCAATCACCCTGCTTTGCCCGAACTATGGGACGGCTTGCAGAATACCAATCCGGATGCCAGTGAACTGCCGATCTTCCCGATTATGTTTGTGAGTATCGCCTGCGGTGCCATATCCGGTTTCCATGCCACGCAGAGTCCTTTAATGGCCCGCTGCATGACTTCGGAACGTCATGGACGTCCGGTTTTCTATGGTGCAATGATTACCGAAGGCATCGTTGCTTTGATATGGGCGGCAGCCGCTACTTATTTCTTCCATGAAAATGGAATGGAAGAAAGTAATGCTTCCGTGATAGTAGACGCTATCACTAAAGACTGGCTGGGAGCTATCGGTGGAGTGCTCGCCATTCTTGGAGTAATTGCGGCTCCCATTACTTCGGGAGATACCGCTTTCCGTTCCGCCCGTCTGATTGTGGCGGACTTTCTGGGACTGGAACAAAAAAGTATGCGCCGTCGTTTATACATTTGTATTCCGATGTTCGCAGTAGCTATCGGCCTGCTTCTTTATAGCTTGCGTGACGCGGACGGATTTAACATGATCTGGCGTTACTTTGCCTGGGCCAACCAGACATTGGCGGTGTTCACCCTTTGGGCTATCACAGTCTACCTTGTGGTAGCCAAAAAGCCTTATTGGATTACGCTGATCCCCGCCTTATTTATGACGAGTGTTTGTTCTACTTATATATGTATTGCTCCCGAAGGGCTGGGACTCTCGCATATAGTTTCCTACTGCATCGGTATAGGATGCGTAGTGGTAGCTATTGCCTGGTTCTTTATCTGGCTGGGAAAACAAAAAACTAGAAAACTATCAGAATGAAGAAAATAAAAAAATCGACAGGAGTTGCTATCGCATTCCTTATTTATGTATCAGTAACGGCAGCCTATTTGTTACCTCGCAACACGGAAGTCGGCCAGACGGAGAAGATTCTTACGGTGGTAGGTTCTTACGTCATCGTACTCTTGCTTTGGCTCGTGCTCCGGAAGAAGGAACAAATGCGTGAACGCCGTAAAAAAGACGAACAATCTATTCACTTAAAAAAGTAAATTTATGAAGAAATTAGCTTTAGCTATTTGTCTGCTGGTGGTATCAATAGCTGCCCAGGCACAATTTGAGAAAGGAAAAATGATTCTTAATCCTTCTGTAACGGGATTGGATTTTTCGTATAGTAAAAACGATAAGGCGAAGTTTGGTATTGGTGCGCAAGCCGGTACATTCCTTGCCGACGGTATCGCATTGATGGTTAATGTCGGTGCCGATTGGTCAAAACCCGTAGACGAATACACATTAGGGACAGGAATGCGTTTCTACTTTAATTCCACCGGTGTTTATCTGGGCGGAGGTCTCGACTGGAACCGCTTCCGTTGGAGCGGAGGACATCACCAGACTGACTGGGGGCTAGGCATCGAAGCCGGATACGCTTACTTCCTTTCCCGCACCGTAACCATCGAACCCGCCGTATATTACAAATGGCGCTTCAACGATAGCGACATGTCACGTTTCGGCGTTAAGGTCGGATTCGGATTCTACTTTTAACAATGGATAATGGATAATTGAAAATGGATAATGAGCTGCGCTGTTTACTGCATAGCCATTATCCATTTTCAATTATCCATTATTCATTAAGCAAGCTTTTCTTTCAGAAACTGCCCCGTATAGCTTGCTCCGCAAGTGGCTACTTCTTCCGGGGTACCTACCGCTACGATATTTCCGCCTTTGTCTCCGCCTTCCGGTCCGAGGTCGATTACATAATCGGCACATTTGATAACGTCCATATTATGTTCGATGATGACAATGCTGTGTCCCCGTCGGATGAGTGCGTCGAAGGCATCCAACAGCTTGCGGATGTCGTGGAAGTGCAGTCCGGTGGTTGGTTCGTCAAAAATAAACAGGGTCGGGTCGGCTTTCTCCTGACTCAGGTAGAATGCCAGCTTCACACGTTGGTTTTCGCCACCGGATAGGGTAGAAGAGGACTGGCCTAATTTGATATATCCCAGTCCGACATCCTGTAGTGGAAGCAGTCTTTTTACAATTTTCTTCTGACCATGTTCGGTGAAGAATTCGACGGCTTGGTTTACTGTCATTTCCAGTACATCATAGATGTTCTTATCCTGGAATTTCACTTCCAGTGTATCTGCTTTAAAACGTTTACCGTGACAGGATTCGCATTCCAGCACCAAGTCTGCCATAAACTGCATTTCTACGGTGATGGTTCCTTCGCCTTTACATTCCTCGCATCGTCCGCCTTCGCTGTTAAAACTGAAATGTCCGGCTGTGTATCCCATTTGTTTTGCCAGAGGCTGTTCCGCCCATAGCTTCCGGATTTCATCATAAGCCTTGATGTAAGTCACCGGATTGGAACGGGACGATTTGCCAATCGGGTTTTGATCGACAAATTCGATATTTCTCAAGTCACGTAGGCTTCCACCGATAGAAGAGAACTCTCCCGGGCGGTCGCTGCATTCATCCAGTTCGCGCTTTAGTGCCCGATAGAAGATATCCCGCACTAACGTACTCTTACCGGAACCGGAAACACCCGTGACTACTGTCATCACATTGAGAGGGAACTTTACATTCACTCCTTTCAGATTGTTTTCGCGGGCACCTGTCAGTTCGATATAATTGTTCCACGGCCGACGATGTTCGGGAACGGGAATCTCCTCTTCTCCCAACAGATAACGTACCGTATGACTATTGCTGCCTTTTTTCAGGTCTTTCATATCGCCCTGATAAACGACTTCTCCTCCCAGGCGGCCGGCATTTGGACCGATATCAATGATGTAATCGGCGGCACGGATTATTTCTTCATCGTGCTCTACCACTACCACCGTATTGCCGAGTTCCTGCAATTGACGCAATACGCGGATCAGACGGTCGGTGTCACGGCTGTGCAAACCGATACTCGGCTCATCCAGAATATAGAGACTGCCGACGAGGCTGCTTCCTAATGACGTTGCCAGGTTGATACGCTGGCTTTCTCCACCCGACAGCGAGTTGCTGAGCCGGTTTAAAGTCAGATATCCCAACCCTACATCTATCAGAAAGCGGATGCGGCTGTTGATTTCAATCAGAATTCTGCGGGCTACATTGCTATCGTGTTCGTTGAGGTTCAGATGGTCGAAGAACTCTTTTAGTTCCGTGATGGGTAAATCTACCAGTTCGGAAATGCTCTTTCCGTCTACCCGCACATATCCTGCCTCCGGTTTCAAACGTGTACCGTGACATTTCGGACAGATTGTTTTTCCCCGGTAGCGTGCCAGCATTACCCTGTATTGTATCTTATATTGATTCTCTTCCAGCATCTTGAAGAAATCGTTGATGCCATGGAAGTATTGGTTTCCTTCCCAGAGTGTGCGACGTTGCTCGTCTGTCAGCTCATAGTAAGGAGTGAAAATCGGGAAATCGAACTTATCCGCATTATGAATCAGTTCATCTTTCCATTCTCCCATCTTCTCGCCACGCCAGCAGACGATGGCCCCTTCATACACGGATAGCGAGCGGTTGGGCACTACCAGATGCTCGTCAATGCCGATCGCCTTGCCGAAGCCCTCGCATACGGGGCAGGCACCGATAGGAGAGTTGAACGAGAACATCTGATCGTTCGGCTCCTCAAAAGTGATGCCGTCCGCTTCGAATTTCGTACTGAAATTATATAGCCTGGTGGTGCCGTCCGGCAGATAAAAACGTAGCATACACGTACCGTCCCCTTCATACATGGCAGTTTCGGCAGAGTCCGTCAGTCGGCTGATGGCATCTTTCGTGTTTGCCACTGCCATACGGTCTACCAGCAGATAAACTTCGTCACCTGCCACTGGCTTGTATTCATCGATACGCTTCATTTCACCGTTCACTTCCACCCGGTTGAAGCCTTGTTTCAGGTCTATCTCCAGTTGTTGCTGCAGGGTACGGTCTTCGCGCAGGCGGATAGGGGTCAATACGGTATATCTGGTCCCCTCCGGATGCGAAAGCATACAGTTGACGATGTCCTCCGTCGAATGCTTCTTGACTTCTTCTCCGCTGACGGGGCTATATGTCCGTCCCACCCGCGCATAAAGCAAGCGCAGATATTCATAAATCTCGGTGGAAGTTCCTACGGTAGATCTCGGATTGCGGCTGTTCACTTTCTGTTCGATGGCG
>ENA-ORUL01001973-ORUL01001973.1-human-gut-metagenome-genome-assembly--contig:-NODE-1973-length-12742-cov-3.613147_pt1 | contig 12742 bp, 11 predicted proteins | sample MGYA00242084_ERZ509219 | MGnify/ENA primary metagenome ERZ509219 (study PRJEB26280, sample SAMEA2338792) | human gut metagenome | biome: human gut; feature: human-associated habitat; material: faeces...
AGCCAGCAAGACCAAGGCCGGCAGCGGCGACAGCAGAAAGCGAGACAAAACCGCGGCGTGAAACCATATCGAACATATTCAACCCTTTCGAACGCTATGCCCGGGCACCCCGCCGCAGGCTTTATTCTGTTACTAGATTATACTTTCGCGCGAATAATGATAATGAGAAATTATTCTCGCTAGAGAATATAGTTTCGAGTTGCCGTACACCTCGGCGTCGCTTCGGCGGAAAACAAAGGCGGAGCAGCCGTTCAGGTCGCCCCGCCGCAGGTAAACCGCTTATTTGGTATGTCCGCCGCCCGCCGTCATTTGGGCCGCATGCTCCAGCTGATCGCTCACGGCCTCCCAGCTTTCGCGGGCCGCTTTCGTGGATCCCGGAAAGTTGATGACAAGCGTATGCCCACGCTGCATGCACACGGCGCGCGAGAGCATAGCGCGGCGCGTCTTGGTCATGGAGTACGCACGGATTGCCTCTGCAATACCCGGCACATCGCGGTCGCAGACGGCACGCGTCGCCTCGGGCGTCACGTCGCGCATCGAAAGTCCCGTGCCGCCACAGGTGAGGACGACGTTGGCGTGGCACTCATCGGCAGCTTCCACAATGGCATCACCGATCTCGCTGGCGTCGTCGCGCACGACCACATGTGAGACGACCGTCCAGCCCTGCGCCTCGATAAGTTCCTCGAGTGCGGCTCCAGCCTCGTCCTGAGCAAGATCGCGCGTATCCGAGCACGTCACGATCGAAATCTTCAACTCCATAGTCTTCCTCCTACAACACCGTGCCCTCGGGCAGGTCGACACGCACGACATCCACGACGTCGCCCGCCTTGAGCTCGCACGGTCCTTCGTCAATACGCAGCAGGCAGTTGGACCGCTGCATCGTGCCGAGCAGCGCCGAATTCTGCGTCTTGGCCTCGGTCACCAACAGCTCACTGGTCTCGGGGTCGCGCAAAACCGTGGCGCGATCGAAGAAGCGTCGGTCCTGGCGCTTTTTCACGCCGTGCGTGAGCGTCGCCTGCTGCACGGGACGCACGCCCTCGGCAAAGCCGCGCATCTTGCGAATCGCCGGACGGGCGAGCATCTCAAAGCCCACATACGCCGCGGCCGGATTGCCTGAAAGCCCTAGGTAGGGCTTGCCCCCGAGCAAGCCAAACGTGATGGCCTTGCCCGGACGCATCGAGATGCGATCGAACAGCACCACGCCCTCGCGCCGGACGAGCGCCGTCACGTAGTCGTAATCGCCCGCCGAGGCGCCGCCGCTCGTAATGACAAAATCGCACTCTCGCGTGGCGCGATGCACCAGCTCGCCAATCGCCTGCTCATCGTCGGGCGCAATACCGTAGAACACGGGCTCGGCGCCGGCATCGAGCGCCTCGGCCATCAGCGCCGAGGAGTTGGAGTCGCGAATCTGCCCGCGCGCCGGCAGCTCACCCGGCGCGACCAGCTCCGTGCCCAGCGAGATAATGCCCACGCGCGGAGCGGCATGGACCTTCACGCTCGCGTAACCGGCGCTTGCCAGCAGGCCGGCGCCGGCCGGAGCCACGACCTCGCCGGCATGCATCACAACATCGCCGGCATGGGCCTCCTCGGCGGCAGAGCGAACGTTCTCCCCTACCTTGGCAGGCGCCGAGAAGCGAACGTGCGAGCCCTCGTTGCCGTCGCCATCGAGTACGTCGACGATCTCGTACTTCACCACGGCATCGGCACCTTCGGGCACCGGCGCGCCCGTCATGATGCGGACGGTCTCGCCCGCGCCGATTGTGCCCTCAAAGACATGGCCCGCGGCCTCGTGTCCTACGACGGAGAGCGTCACCGGAGTGTCACCGGCGGCCGCAGCAAGATCGGCTGCGCGCACGGCATATCCGTCCATAGCGCTGTTGGCAAACGGCGAGATGTCGATATCGGCCACCGCGTCCTCGGCCAAGGGAAAACCAGCCGCCTGCCACACGGGAATCTCGATGAGATCCGTCGGAGCAACGTGCGACAAAACAATCGACTGCGCATCCTCCAGCGGTATGAGTTTCTCTGCCATATGTACCTCTTAATGCCACGGCGCACAACAGGAGCGCCAATTCTTTATGCTTGTCTCAGTATAATCCCCCGACGCACGACCGCGACTCGGCCTGTACCCGCAAATACACCTGTCGGTTGCAGGCTGCGAAACAGAATGGAAACCAACCCACCGGCTCGTCGCGTTTGCCGCGTTTTATAATGCTTGCGTTGCAACCTAAAAGAGGAACGTATGGCTCATAACGACAAACCCGAAAGCGCAAACGAGGCGCAGGATCATTCCCAGCCGCTCGACGACGGCGGCTTTTTCTCCCTGAACGACATCATCACGGCAGGCAGGCATCAGATCACCCGCTCCGAGCAGCTCTTGGCTGCCGACACGCGCCGCAACGCCCGCAACCTACTCGCGAGCGCTAAGTTACTCGTACTCGTCGTCATCGTCTCGCTCGCCATGGGCGTTGCCGCTTGGGCGTTTTTGGCCTCGTTGAATATCGCGACCGACTATCGCGAGCACCATTCGTGGGTGTACGCCCTGCTCCCCATCGTGGGTATGGCCACCGCGTGGGTCTACAAGAACCACGGTCTCGCCGCCAAGCGTGGCAACAACCTGGTCATTGACTCCGCCCTGGGCACACGCCTCATCCATATGCGCATGGCCGTCCTCACCTTCGTCTGCTCCACGCTCACGCACCTAACGGGTGGATCGGCCGGTCGCGAGGGAGCCGCGGTTCAGATTGGCGGCACCATCGCCAGCAACATCTCGAGCCTCGCCCACCTTAAAAAGCATGACCACCACGACCTCATGCTCGCCGGCATCTCGTCGGCCTTTGGCGCCGTATTCGGTTCGCCCCTTGCCGGAGCTTTCTTTGGCATGGAGATGTGCTTTATCGGCAAGATCGACTACACCGCGGGCATCTACTGCCTGGTCGCCTCGTTTACCGGCTACTTTACATCACTCGCCCTGGGTACCGAGTACGAGGCGAATGTTATCGCCAGCGTTCCCAACATGACACCACGGACGGTTGTCATCGTTGTTATCAGCGCCATTATCTTCGGTCTGACGGCACGCCTCTTTGCCTGGTCAGTTCGAACCGTCAAGAGCCTGTACGGTCGCTTTATCACCAATTACCTCGTTCGCGCACTCATAGGCGCACTCGTGGTTTTGGCCGCCTATGCCCTTCTCGACGCCTGGGACTACGCCGGCCTTTCCACGTGGCTTTCCGGCGCCGGATTTGCCGGCAACACCACCCTGGCAGACGCAGCCATCAAGTTGGTCGTCACAGCGCTTACCCTGGGTGCGGGCTTCCAAGGCGGCGAGGTCACGCCCCTGTTTGGCATCGGTGCGGCGCTCGGCGGCTGGATCGGTTGCCTCGTCGGAATCGACCCCAGTTTTCTGGCGGCTCTCGGCATGCTCGGCGTGTTCTGTGCCGGCCTCAACGTGCCCATCACCACCTGCATGATGGCCATCGACTTGTTCCACGGCACGGCAGCCGGGTTCTTTGTCATCGTGGCCTTTATCAGCTACCTAACTGCCGGACACCGCGGCGTGTACCCCGCCCAGCGCATCATCTCGCCCAAGCGCCGTTCGCTTATTGTGGATGAGGGCGGTACGGTAGCGGATGCTATCGAGCGCCACAACGACCTGATAGAGTAGACGTAAGTATTCGACGTGCAGCCACAATCGGGGGCAATTCGACCTGAGCGCGACCGCACCGTCACGTCATACGCCGGGAGTCGCCCCATGCACGCAACTGATTTTGGCCGCACGCTCATCATCGCCAACCCAGCCGCCCAGTCGGGTGCGGCGCACGAAGTTGCCGAGCGCATGCAACGCTTTTTGGATATGACCGCGCGCGCATCCCAGTTTGACCTGGTGCTGACCGAGCGCATGGGACACGCCAAGGAGCTGGCCGCACAGGCAACGGGCTATCGCACCGTTATCGCCCTTGGCGGCGACGGCGTGATTCACGAGGTCGTCAACGGGCTTATGACGCAAGAGGAGGACACCCGCCCCGCTCTTGCCATCCTACCCGTGGGCTCTGGCAACGATTTTGCCCAAACGCTCGGCATCGACGATTTCTCCGGTAAGGATTTTGGCGCGCTGCTCACCTGCGAGCTGCAGCGTCAGGACATCGGGCGCATTCGCTCGTGGAGCCCTGCGAGCGGCAGCGGCGAGGCTACCGTTGAGTACTACGACCAGACGCTCTCGGTCGGCATCGATGCCGCCATCGGCCTGGGCACCACCGAGCTGCGCAAAAAGACGGGCCTCGCCGGCGCTCCGCTCTACACCCTATCGGGACTTGAGCAGTTTGGCCTGCGCTATCGCAACTACCCCATGACCATCAGCTTTGATGGCGCGCCCGCCGAGCGCGTGCGGGCGATCATCATGGCGATTCAGCTGGGTCCTACGTATGGCTCGGGCTATCGCATCTGCCCCGATGCCGACCCCTGTGACGGCACACTCGACGTCTGCTACGCCTGCGGCCCCGTCCCTCGCGCGGTTGCCCTGCCCATGTTCCTTTCGGCCAAAGACGGCCACCACACCAAGCTGCCACCGGTTCGCATGCGCCGTTGCCGCCATGCCGAGCTTACCTTTGAGGAGCCCGACTACCCCATTCAGGCCGACGGCGAGCCCGTTGTCGCCTCACGCATCGAGGTCGACATCCTCGCCGGCGTCCTCCACGTCTGGCATCCCACCCGCTAACCCCACCTAAGTTGCGGTGAAATAGGGACTGTTTATGCATCTAAAGCCGCAAAACAGTCCCTATTTCACCGCAACTTATGAGGAGGCTATTCGTCGCTGCACGGCTTGCGACGGTTGGCCTTTTTAATGGCGTTGAAGTGCTTGTCATTGAGCCTGCGCTGGCGAGATCGCAGAGGCACCTTGGTCTTTACGCGTCGGCGCGGTGGACGCCCGCGACGCTCAAGCTCAGCGAGCAGCTTGCGCAGGCAGCTCGCGCGATTCTGAAACTGGCTGCGGCTCTCACGCGCCGTCACGGTAATCCCCGAAGGGATATGTTTCATGCGTACCGCCGAGTCCGTCGTGTTCACGCCCTGTCCGCCCGGACCCGTCGCGCGAAACACCTGCACCTCGCAATCGCGCGCCAACTCCTCGACCGACATCTCGGCATAGCGCGCATACTCGCGCCATCCCATCTTGTTCTCATCCATATCAACACCTCCCCTCATACAAAAAAATGTGACAAAGGGACAGTCCCTTTGTCACATCGCACACCAATCGCTTGTGCTGCGCGCCTAGGCGAACGTAATCTCGCCGTTCTCGCAGTCCATTTCGGCGATACGGGCCAGGCTCTCAACGCGGAAGCCGCGCTTGCGGAGCTTATCGCCGCCGCCCTGGAAGCCCTTCTCAACGGCGATGCCAATGCCGGCAACTTCGGCGCCCGCAGCCTCGCAGATCTTGATAAGGCCCTCGAGCGCGCAGCCGTTGGCCAGGAAGTCGTCGATAATCAGGACTTTGTCGCCCTCGGACAGGAAGCGCTTGCCAACGATGACCGGGTACTCCTTCTGCTTGGTAAAGGAGTAGATGGTCGTGGCATACTGCTCGCCGTCGAGGTTGATGGACTGCGCCTTCTTGGCAAAGACCACCGGCACGCCGCCAAAATGCTGGGCCGCGATGCAAGCCATTCCAATGCCCGAAGCCTCGATAGTCAGGATCTTGTTGATCTCGACACCCTCGAACAGACGGGCCCACTCGGCGCCCATGTGGTCGAACAACTCAACGTCGCACTGGTGGTTGAGGAAGGCATCAACCTTAAGGACGTTACCGGCCTTTACGATGCCGTCATGGCGAATACGATCCTCAAGCTCCTGCATGGCGCAACCCCTTCTCACGGCAACGATACCGCGCGATTAATAAACGTTGTTCGATAGTCTACCACGGACCGACCCCCGCCCGCCCCACAAGCCGCATCGCACCACAAACCAGTCTTTTTGGGACGGCGCGAATCGTGGCAGACAGCCTCCCAACAAGCTAATGGCGGGCGCGCATCTTCACCAAACGCACCATGGCAAGCGCAAAGCCCACAGCGGCCACAGCCATAAGCACATAGAACACCGATCGAAAGCCGAATAGGAATACATCCGGACGGCCTGCAACAAAACTGGTCACGGCCTCGCCCATCGCCACGCTCATCTGCCCATACAGGATATGCGACGCCGCCGTAATGCCGAGTGCCATGCCGGCGTAGCGCGCCAGGCTGCCCAGGCTGCCCGCAAAGCCGAGCGCTTCGCGCGGAGCCGAGCCCATATACAGCGAGTTGTTGGGGCTCTGGAAAATCGACGTGCCACACGACATAAACGCAACGCAGCACACGATCACAGGGATAGAAGAGTGCTCGTCGAGCGTGCTTACCGCAAAGAGACCGCACACGTACACGCCCAGGCCGACCGCCGTGGGGCCCTCGCAGCCAACACGGTCCGAAACCGTACCCGAAAGCGGTCCGATAAAGGCATTCACCATCGGCAGCGCCAAAAAGAGCAATCCGGAAATGTCGGAACCAAAACCATGGGCGTCCTGAAAATAGAACGGCAGAATAAACTCAGATGCGCCAATACCAACGAACACGATGAGCATGCAGACAAGGTTGATGGTGAAGGCCGAATTTGCAAAGCAGCGACGAGTAGCCTCAATCAGGGACATAGGGCGCTCGCCGTCCTCCGGCTTAACATGCGGCAGCGTGTAGAGCCCCACGATAAACGAGATGACGCCAATAGGCAGGTTGATGAGGAAGATGCTCTCCCAGGGAAAGCTTGCCACCAGCATGCCACCGAGCACGGGGCCACACATCATGCCGAGGGCCACAAAGGTCGCGAGAATACCCATAGCACGGCCTCGTTCGCGCGCCGGGAACGACTCGGTGATGATACCCATGTTGTTAGCCATGGCCGCCGCGCAACCGACACCCTGAACAATGCGCGCCAAGATAAGAACCTCGAGCGAACCCGAAAGGCCGCACAGCAACGAGCCGACCGTAAAGACGATTACGCCCAGCTGAAATACGCCCACCTTGCCGCGCACGTCGCCCAGGCGGCCAAACGGCAACATGGCCACGCACGTCGCAAGCAGATACACCGAGCTCACCAGCTGAATGCGATCGAGGCCCACGCCCAGCTCCTTTTGCATCACGGGCAGCGCCACGGTCACGACGGTCGAATCCAGACACACCATAAACGTCATGATGAGCACGGTAAACAGAATCGCCCATTTGTTCTTGCCATGGGTGTCGCCCTCTAGGGCAATGTGCTCGCGGCGCAGCTGCTCTGCAGTTTTCTCCATATCCATCCTTTCGAGTGGCCCAACGCAAAAAACGGGGCCCCAATCGCCTGCAAACAGCCGCGATTGGGGTCCCGCCTACGGAATCGGAACTACAGGTCGCCGAAGCTTTCTGCCAGCATCGGCACCTTGCACGAACGCTAGCCTAGCACTGCTCGAGCGCCTGCTCAAGGTCGGCAATCAGATCGGTCGTGTCCTCGAGACCGCACGACAGGCGCACCATGTCGGCGGAGATGCCACAGGCGATGAGTTCCTCATCGTTCATCTGGCGATGCGTGGCATTAGCGGGATGCAGGCAGCAAGTGCGGGCGTCGGCCACGTGCGTGGCGATCTGGGCGAGCTTGAGGCTCTTCATAAAGGTCTCGGCCGCCGCGCGACCACCGTTAAAGCCAAAGCTCACAACGCCGCAGGTACCGTTGGGCATGTACTTCTGAGCGATGTCATAGTACTTATCGCCCTCCAGGCCCGGATAGCTCACGAAGCGTACCTTGGGATGACTCTGCAGGAACTTGGCAACGGCCAGGCCGTTCTCGCAATGACGCGGCATGCGCACATGCAGGCTCTCGAGCGAACTGTTCAAGAAGAAGGCCGCCTGAGGGTTCTGCATGGGGCCGAGGTCGCGCATGAGCTGAGCGGTTGCCTTGGTAATGAAGGCGCCCTCACGACCGAACTTCTCGGCATAGGTCACGCCGTGGTAGCTCTCGTCGGGCGTGGTGAGACCCGGGAACTTGTCCGCATGGGCCATCCAGTCAAACTGGCCGTGGTCGACGATCACGCCGCCCAGGTAGGCAGCATGTCCATCCATGTACTTGGTGGTGGAGTGCGTAACGATGTCGGCGCCCCACTCAAAGGGGCGGCACATCACGGGCGTCGGGAAGGTGTTATCGACCATCAGCGGCACGCCGTGGTCATGCGCGGCCTTGGCAAAGCGCTCAATATCGAGCACGGCAAGTGCGGGATTGGCGATCGTCTCGCCAAAGACGAGCTTGGTATTGGGCTCAAAGGCTGCCTCGAGCTCCTCGTCGGTGCAGTCGGGGGCAACGAACGTGCAGGTCAGACCCATGCGCTCCATAGTATGGGCGAGCAGGTTGTAGGTACCGCCATAGATGGCAGAGCTCGCGACCACGTGATCGCCGGCACCGGCCACGTTAAAGATCGCGAGGAAGTTCGCAGCCATGCCCGAGCTCGTGAGCATCGCAGCGGTGCCGCCCTCCATCTCGCAGATCTTGGCGGCAACCAGATCGCACGTGGGGTTCTGCAGACGGCTGTAGAAGTAACCAGACTCCTCCAGGTCAAACAGCTTGCCCATGTGCTCCGACGTGTCGTATTTCCACGTGGTGGACTGGTAAATGGGCACCTGGCGCGGCTCGGCATCTCCCGGGTGATAGCCGCCCTGAACACATGTAGTACCGATGGTCTGCTCGCTCATATCTAGCTCCCTTGCCTGGGTTACGTTTTATCCGGTTCACGATACCGCTACCCCGCACCCCTCACAACCCATCCCCAAGGTAGGTTATGAGACAAATTGATCAGGGGCATTTATTTCAAGCCTTGGACATTTGCTCGATAGATAAAAATGAGGCATACATGAAGCTCTCGATGATTACATGCACTGTCACGGGTACCATAGGCGGGTACACCGTGAACAAGGAGACAACGATGAAGCAAATCGATACGGCCCAGCTCGACATCAACGCCTGTCAGGCTCAGGCTGCCGAATACCACGCCCGTGGCTTTAACTGCGCCCAGGCCGTCGCCTGCACGCTCGCGCCCGCCGTCGAGCTCGACCCCCAGGTCGCCTTTACCCTCACCGAGGGCTTTGGCGCCGGCATGGGCGGCATGACCGAAACCTGCGGCGCCATCTCGGGCGCCGTGGCCATCATGGGCTTTGTAATGAGCGACGGCATGGAAAACCCCAAGACCAAGGGCCAGACCTACAAGCTGTCGCGCGAAATCGCCAAGCGTTTTGGCGAGAAGAACACGACAACCGTCTGCGGCACGCTCAAGGGCATATCCGTGCCGAGAACGAGGACGACGACGGCTACGACCCCTACAGCGACCGACGACCCGAGCGCGAGCCAATGTTCGAAGCCGACCCCTGGCGCTGAGTGCCACCCAAAAGGCCACCAATAAGTTGCGGTGAAATAGGGATTGTTTTGCGGTTTGACCAGCAAAAATAGTCCCTATTTCACCGCAACTGCGTTAGGGATTTTTCTACAGGGGGAGGGTAGTCAAAAAAGCCCCGTCCCAAATTGACTGCTCGGGGAGTCGCATTCGAGCTCGGTTGTCCTCTTAGCCACTCGGCATCCTTCGAGCAGTAATAGTGAAAAAACTTGCTTAAGTGTTAATCAAGCTACACACAATCTTGCTCTCTAGCTAATCAAGAATCGGTATAATTTTGATTAGCTAGAGAGCAAGATTGGAGAATCATGGCATTCAACGACTTGATCGCCCAGAAAATAAAGGACTTTGAACAGCAGGGGGTTCCGCAGGTCTTTGAGCGAGACCTTGATCTAGGAAACCCACAGGAGCCAAAGCGCGACAACATCGTAAATGTGATTGTGGGGGCCCGCCGTTGTGGAAAGACGTATCGCCTGTATCAGGAGATGCGGCGGCTTCAGAGCCGGGGCGTTGAGCTTGACCGGATGCTTTACTTCAATTTTGAGGATGAGCGCTTGCGCCCGTATGAGCCATCGCTGCTGACGGACGTGCTCGACACGTTCTATGCGCTGTATCCTGCTGCTCGAACCGAGGGCGCTTACATTTTCTTTGACGAGATCCAGGAAATTCCCGAATGGGGTGCGTTTCTGCGGCGTGTAGTCGATACGGAGAAAGCGACCGTCTATGTGACGGGATCTTCTTCTAAGATGCTGTCCTCAGAACTTAAGAGCGAGTTCAGGGGTCGTTCTCTTGCGCGAGAGCTTTTTCCGTTGAGTTTTTCGGAATACGTTCGATATAAGACGGGGAGCGTTCCCGAGCCAGATGCGACCTTTTCCCCGAGCGATACAGCGCTGCTTCGACATCATCTGATCGGGTATCTTGAACAAGGGGGATTCATCGCGACACTTGAGCAGACGCCTGCAGACGCGATTCAGCTGCTACAGGAATATGCTTCGCGAACGGTCGCCATGGACGTCGTTGAACGTTACGACGTCAAGAACCCTCGCCTGGCATCGCTGTTCTTGACGCGGTGTATGGCATCTTCGGGACGAGAGCTGTCAGTGAACAAAGTGTACAACGAGTTCAAGAGCAGACAGATACCCGTCAGTCGTAATTCGCTCAGCGATTTACTTGAGTATTATGAGGACGCCTACCTGTTATTTTCTGTGCCGGAGTTCACGCGTTCACTGGCAAATAACATGCGGTCTGCGTCTAAGGTCTACGCTGTCGACCCTGCGATGTTTGGAGCATTCTCTCCCGCATCGGCATTGGACCAGGGCCAGAGGCTCGAGACCGCAGTGTTCAATGCGCTAAGAAGAAGGACTCCCGCGGTGAGGACCGGCTCGGTCTGCCGCCTGCTAATCAAAGAGAAGAGCAAAAGCCATGAGGTAGACTTTGTGGCTGGGGACGCGCTTCTCATGCGGGCTTATAGCCTGATTCAGGTGAGTGCGGATATGGCAAGTGAGAAAACGCGCGAGCGCGAAATTGCCGCGCTTGATGCCTCGATGGCCCAGTTTGATCTTGGCGAGTCGGCAATCGTTACCATGGATGAACAGACCGATATTCCATGCGAACACGGTGTAGTGCACGCCGTGCCCGCATGGAAGTGGCTCCTTGCCTAATCATTTATGGGTCGCGGGTAACTAGTCCTGGGCCTTGATGCTTGGCAGGAGAATTTGGGCCAGGTAGTCGGTCTCGAGTTTGGTCGCGGCGTCTGCCTTGCCGTCTTTACCGACCAGGTCGTTCTTGATCTGGCTGTACGTGTAGCAGTTGCCGGTCGTCAGCTCGACAAGCTCAATGGCCGTGTCCATGGGATAAGTCGACACAGGATCCTGCGTGCGCCCGTTGATGGTCTGCGGAATCACATATGGATAGACGGGCCCGCTGGCATAGACGGTGTAGCCGTTGCCCAGACTGACCGTGCCCAAAACCGTATCGCCGCCGTCGGGCGTAAAGCTCTCGCCGTCGCGCACGGCGACAAGGGTCACGAGCGGCGTGTTGGTGTCGCCGTCCAGATAAATGCACAGTGTGCTGCCGTTTTGCCAGGTCGCGACCTTGCCATACCACTCAACCGGAATATCGAGCTGATACAGATTCGTCGCCTTGTGTCGAGCATCGGCATCACGGGCGGACTGCGCCTCACTTGCGCTCACGGCGTTGGCGGCTGCATCACGGCGCGTAATTGCCGCCTGCTGGAGTATCTTTGCCGCGGCGGCAGAGCTCGCGCCGCCTTCCTCGGCATACTTTGCGGCGGCATCGATCTGGTCGTCAGTCACCGAGTCAGCCGAAGGCACCTTGAGCTTAAAGATGGCCTCACCGCGCAAATCCTGTCCGTCGCTTTTGATAGTGACCTGCGCCTTGGTGGTCGGGACAGTGTAGATGGTGCCGTCGGCCGCGATGGGGGAGGCAGCGATGGAGAACGTGTAATCTCCGGGCAGCAGCTTAATGCCGCGACCGTGCTCATCGACGTAGAGCGTCTCGCTCACGGACGAACCGTCAGAATCCTGTCCACTCACCTGCACGGGAATCTTGGAGCCGGTTGAGCAGTCGAGCCCCGCGGCGTGCACGCCAATCTGCACCGACATCATGGTATGCGCACTGGCGGCGACAGCGGCTGCCTGTTCTTGCTGATATCCGTTCCAGGCTGCATAGCCCGCGCCCCCGGCAACGAGTGCGACGGCTACGACGCCGGCCACCATCAGATTGCGGCGCTTGGGCGACATCTTGCGATGGCGAACCTCGGCCTCGCGCGCCGAGGGAACGGACGGTAGGGGAATATCGCCCATGGCGATGGTCTCGTCTACGACAGGCGCAGAGCCCAAGCCAGGGAGCTCGCGGGTCAGCGAATCCTCAGCCGGCAGACTTTCGAGCAAGACGGTTTCCTCGCCCGCGTCGGATTTGGGCTGGTCGCCGGCCTCGCTTTCGGAGTTCTCGTGTCCCGCCTCGTCTTCGGCAGGCGCAGCATCATCGCCGGCATCTTGCTCGCTTTCGGCTTCTGACTCATCCTGCGCATCAACAGTCGAATCGTCAAACGCAATCTCGCCCAGCGCGATCCGGTCTAGGCTCTCCAGAGCCTCGGCGCACGCTTCTGCATCTTGAGCCGCATCCTCGCGCCCCATCGTCTCATCGCTCATATATCCCCCAATGCAATATCGGCTCAACAATGTACCCAAAAATGGGGTCATATAGAGCCGGCGTGCAATTTGAAATACGATTTAATCCGAGGGCGACATCCGACCCACACTCGCGGCATCAAAAACCCCCCGGAACGCGAGCGAA
>ENA-ORUL01001986-ORUL01001986.1-human-gut-metagenome-genome-assembly--contig:-NODE-1986-length-12665-cov-5.071610_pt1 | contig 12665 bp, 10 predicted proteins | sample MGYA00242084_ERZ509219 | MGnify/ENA primary metagenome ERZ509219 (study PRJEB26280, sample SAMEA2338792) | human gut metagenome | biome: human gut; feature: human-associated habitat; material: faeces...
CTTAGATTTTCTTATTTTCGTACAATGGAACAAAACAGACACGGCTTTGCGCAATTTGTCAATCAAGAAGTTTAAATGCACTATCTGACCCCAACACCATGATAATTGCACCGTTCTTTTCTCCCTGTCATTTACTGTTTGATCTGCACATCCATCTGAGGATATGGAATGGAAATATTGTGACTGTCAAGCGCATACTTGATATTCTCGGTCAGGCGCCACCTTGCAGACCAGTAGTCCTCTGTTTTTACCCAGATACGCACACCCATGTTTACGGAAGAATCTCCGAGTTCATCCACAAATACAAGAATCTCTTCTTCCGGCAGTCTTGCCTCCTCCGCTTCTGCAACAGAATACAACACTTCTTTTGCAGTCCTGATATCTGCTTCATATGCAATGCCTACTACCAGATCCACACGGCGTTTCTCCATGGTGGAAACATTCGTGATGCTGCTGTTAGAGAGTGTACCGTTTGGTACCATGACCACTTTGTTGTCAATGGTGAGCAGTTTCGTATAGAAAATGGAGATCTCTGTTACCGTACCCTCTTTCCCGCCGGAATGTTCTATAATGTAATCTCCGACACGGAAAGGTTTTAACAGTAAGATCAGCACACCACCCGCAAAATTTGAAAGGCTGCCCTGTAATGCCAGACCGACTGCCACACCAGCAGAACCAAGCACTGCCACTGCCGAGGTGGTTGCAATTCCAAACAGTCCCATGATAATAAAGATCAGTACCAGATATAGTGCGTATTTGATCAATGGCAGTACAAACTGTCTGACACCGGTATCGACATCTCTGCGTTCCATGGATTTTCGGAACATTTTTAAGATCAGACCAATGATCTTGCTTCCGACAATATAAATGATAATCGCAACTACAACCTGAAATGCAAAATTCAAAAGATCCGGGATCAGACCCTGCAGCCATGTGCCTACGATTCCCGGGTTCTTCGCAACCTCCTGTAAGTTTTCCTGCGCCTGGTTTAACATTTCGACGGTCTCGGTTGCATTAGCGATTCCTTCTACATTTTCTGCCAGCATATATGGCTCCCTTCGTTTTTATTCGAATTTGAATTTTAAAAAAACTCATCTTTAGGCTATGAATGTTGTGAACCTGACACAGATTCACAACTTCCTCAGTTCTTTATAAGTTTTCAAAATTCCATTTCTCATTTTGTCCTGCTCTAAGGAATTTCCTTATTCTAAGGAATGAATGAACAGACCGCTGCGGAGCTTCGGCTCAAACCAGGTAGATTTTGGAGGCATGAGTTTTCCGGCATCTGCGACGGAGAAGAGCTCTGTGATCGAGGTCGGGTACATGGCAAATGCCACGGAACAGTCTTCCTCACAGCGTCTGACCAGTTCGTCCATGCCGCGGATTCCGCCGACAAAGTCGATCCTGCCGTCTGTTTTCGGATCTCCGATGCCTAGTACCGGATGGAGTAAAAGGTCATGTAACAGTGAGACATCCAGACTTTTGACCGGATCATCCGCCACTGCCGCAAGGTCTTCCTCTCTGATCTTACACAAGAACCAGTGTCCTTCCATGTACATGGTAAAGCTGCCTTTTTCCTGCGCGGCGGCGTTTCGTCCAAAGGCGATAGGGTCAATGCTGTTTTTCCATTCAGCGGGCATTTGCACCATGCCGGATTTGTTAAGGTAATAATCGCCCAATTCGCGGGGATTATGTACTTCGGGGATATGCACGAAAAAGTCCTCGTTATAGGTAAAGTCAATGAGCTGCCCGATATTCTCAAAACCGTTCTTTCGCTGCGTGGCTGCGTTCAGCGCGGCAATACCGGCAGCGTCAAGGGTTTCCAGTCGTGCCGCAAGAAAATTCAGCTCGTCCACCTGTGCCGCGCATACCATGTCATAAGGCAGGGCAATGTGCCTGTCCTCCCGGTCAGAGTAGCCGTGAATGAAAAAATCCTGCGGATTGTCAGTGGTAATGCCTACGCTTTGCATAGCTTTGTGAAGTTCTTTCTTTGTGGCGGGCATGGAAAGCCAGTAGCCGCCCGGTTCTCCCGTTTCAAAGCGGGTGCGGCTGTCAATCAGGATTGCAAATTGTTCCGTTTCCTGTCCCGGCTCGGTTCTCGGTGCAGCGGCGGGAATGTCGGCGGCGGGCTGCTTGATTTCCTCGCCCTCTACGGTGTAGCCCGGTAAGAGCTGCCCGTTTACCCTAAACTGTTCCGCGTATTCCGGCGGGATAGCCGGGGAGATTTCCGTAAAAAGTTTTTCATACGCCTTGATACGCCCATTCAGATATTTTTCCATAGCCGCCCGGTCAGCAAATACCTTTCTGTCCTGTCCGGCGATTTTCGCCTGTCCGTACCCGTGGGGGCTGTTGGTGTAGATGTTCCAAGACAGCGTATAGGAATACGGGATAGATTTCTGTGCTGCCTTGTCGTAGCGGGTATTTTCATACACATGGTAGCTCATTTTATATACCCGGTTGCTGATGGTGTGGCGGTCGTTGTCCTCGTCCTGCCACTTGTTCGCCGTATGCTTCACTTCGGGTATTCTCGCATACTCAATCGCCTTGTCAAATAGCAGGGTCTTTCCTGCCTGTTCCTCCCATGCGGAAGCCTGTACTTTCAGATTTTCAAAAACAGTCTGCTCCGCAGCCGCGCTTTCCTCCCGCAGCTTCACAAGCTCGGCAAGAGGTAAGGCGGTCAGCGGGGAAATATCCGCGCCTTTCGTGTCAAAATAGATACCGCGCTCAATCTTCATCTTGTCGGCGGCTTCCAGTCTGTCATGGTCGTATGAGGAATAACCTGTTTTCCATTCGTCCATTTGCTCGCTCCTTTCTTTTTCAATCATGCGGTGCATAAGCTCGTAGTCCTCAATACTCATGCTCCCGTCAAATACATAAGGGTCAAAATCTTCCCCGTCCCGGTAGGGCTTTTCGGAAAAGGGAAGCCCCGCTGCATGGGCGGCGGCTTTTGCTTCCTCGATAAGCTCCGGGGGAAGTCTGTCGTCGTGGGCTTCGATAAATCCGGCAACGTCATTTGTGCCGTTTTTGTAGTGGTGGCGCACTCCGGCGGTCAGCTCGTCAAGGCTCATATTCTCGCCTAAATGCCCGCAGTAGTAGCCGTTTAGAATAACGGCGGCGGGTCAGCCGCCTTGATTTCCTCTAACCGGCTCCTGTCAAACGGTTCTAAAGTACCGTCCACTTCAAGATGAAACAGCTCGGCGTTCCATGAACGTCCCTCTTTCCAAAATGCTACCCATGCAATACCGTCCCTAAGTTCCTCTTGATAGTCCTTTACGCTGTCGCGCAAACTTGCCATGTGTAAAACCTCCTTTCGCGTATGGCAGCGCGGACGCTGCGTTTGTGGTTACATAGTCCTACTACGGTGCGCCCGCATTTCTGCCAAAGATTTTTGAGGATTTTTAGAGGGTTTGGGAAACTTCCCAACAAGCAAAATCCCCGCCAAGCTCGGTTAGAGTGGCAGGGATTTTACGGAAGTGGGTACCCGCTTCCTATGCTTGCTATTCAAGTTCTTTGTCCTTTGAAATGGTTACTTTGTAATTCACATACTTGCCGCCCGTATCAGCTAAAAGTACCGTTCCGTCATAGGTTTTGCCTGTTTTCGGAGAGTACAGCTTTTTGACTTTTACCTTGCCGGATTTTAAGAGTGCTGCGGCAATCGACCGGGTAAAGACGGTTTTACGTTCCTCAAAGAAGCGGTCATTTTTCCACATGGTAAAGCCGCACTCTTTGTTGGAACAGTAGTAGTTTTTCTTTCCCTCATAGACCGGGGACTTGCAGCGGGGACACTTCCCAATCTCTGTTTTTTCTGTCTTGAAAAGCTCTTGTTTCTCACCCAACACGGAAGCGTAGGTTTTTACAAGCTCCTGTGCCATTGCTTCAATTCCCTGCATGAAAGCGGCAGGGTCGGCGTTGCCCTTTGCAATCTGCGTCAGATTGTTTTCCCATGCAGCCGTAAGCTGCGGAGAGGTCAGACTATCCGGCAGGACGCAGACAAGGTTTGTGCCGTCTTTGGTGGGAAATAGCTGCTTGCCCTTGCGCTCCACAAAGCCGCCTTTGACTAACTTTTCAATGACGGCGGCGCGGGTGGCAGGCGTACCAAGCCCCCGGCGTTCTGCGTCCGGGTCGGTGTCCTCATTCCCGGCGCGTTCCATAGCCGACAAAAGACTTGCTTCATTGTGGGGCTTCGGGGGCGTGGTGGCATGCTCTGTCACTTTTGCCGCCGGATTTTCAAAGGTCTGCCCCTCGGAAAAGTCCGGCACATCTAACACAAGCTCGTTTTCGTCGTCGCTGTCCGGCTTCTTTTTGAGGGTCGCCCGGTAAAGCCGTTCAATCTCTTTCCACCCGGCAGCGATTACCGCCTTTCCCTTTGCCGTAAATTCATGGTCGGCGCAGGAGAAAACCGCCGTTACCGCCTCGTAAACGTGCGGCTCTGCGGTTGCCATAAGCAGACGCGCCCCGGCAAGGGTCAGGATATTGCGCTCGCTTTCCGGCAGCGCGGTAAGGTCAGCCTTTGCAAGCTCCATAGTGGGAATGATTGCGTGGTGGTCTGATACCTTTTTACTGTTCAGCACCTTTGCAATCTCCGGCGAAAAATCCGCGCCCTCCATAAAGGAAAGTTTCTCACAAAGCACCTTGATAATGCCCGTCGCTGTTTCTCCCATGTCGTCGGTCAGAAATGCGCTGTCCGTTCTCGGATAGGTCAAGAGCTTCTTTTCATAGAGGGCTTGCGCCAGGTCAAGGGTCTGCTTCGCGGTGTACCCGTAAATACGGTTTGCTTCCCGCTGTAAACTGGTAAGGTCAAAGAGCTTCGGCGGGGCAATGGTTTTCTTTTCTTTCACAAGGGAAGTACAGACAGCCGCCGACGCTTCGCAGGCTGCTTTCAGTCTGCTTGCTTCATCAGCGGCGCAGATCTTCGCGCTTGCCGCTTCTGCGCCGGGGAGAGTAAGGCGCACATGGTAGTAGGTTTCTTTCTGAAAGCCTGTAATCGCAGCGTCCCGGTCTACAAGCATTTTGAGGGTCGGGGTCTGCACACGCCCCACGTTCAAGGTCTTTCCATACAGGCAGGAGAAAAGGCGGGTCGCGTTAATGCCGATAAGCCAGTCAGCCTTTGCCCTGCATAGTGCGGAATGGTAGAGGGCGTCGTATTCCCGCCCGTCCTTCAGATTGTCAAAGCCACTTCGGATTGCTTCGTTTTCCATTGAGGAAATCCAAAGACGGGTAAAGGGCTTCTTGCAGCCCGCTTGATGATAGACAAATCGGAAAATCAACTCGCCCTCGCGTCCTGCGTCGCAGGCGTTCACGACTTCCGAAACGTCGGCGCGGTGCATGAGGTCTTTTAAGATTTTGAATTGTTTTCCCTTGTCGGCAGCTACGGTGTACTGCCATTCCTGCGGCAGAATGGGTAAGCTGTCATAGCTCCATTTCTTGTACTGTTCCCCATAGGCGGCAGCTTCGGAAAGCTGTACCAAATGCCCGATACACCAAGAAATGAGGTAGCCGTTTCCCTCGATATATCCGTCTTTTCTGCCCGTAACGCCAAGGGCGGCGGCAACCGCCGCCCCGACGCTGGGCTTCTCACAAATCACAAGTTTCATGCTTCCTCGTCCTCCTGTTCGGTATCTGCGCTGTCAGCTTCTTCCTCCGGCTCGTCCTCGTCGTATTCGTCAAAATCAAATTCGTCAAGGTCGGTGCCGCCTTTTACGCTCTGCTTCGGTTTCATAAACTTAACGTAGTAGAGGGCTGCGCCGCCGCCAAGAAGTCCCACAACAAGGAAAATGAGAAGCCCGCCCATGCTGTTTTTGGGTTTCTCCGGCTCTGCGGGTGCTTCCGGCTCGGCTTCCTTGCCTGTGCAGTTATTCATGGCTGCGGAGCAGACGGGGCAGGCGGTGTTTACTTCGCCCGCCTTGCATTTCTCGGTACAGTTGCAGACAGCCGGGGGCTGCTCGGTCTGTTCCTCCCCGATAATCGCCATAAGGTCGCTTTCGTCTACTTGATTTAGGAAGTGGACGGAATTTTCGCCCTCGGCTGCCCGGTCAACGATAATGTAAAAATAGTTGCCGCCTTTGCTTTTCACGACGATAAACTGCTTATCCTCGGCAGCGTCCCCGTCGATGTCGTCCACAAGGGTCATGTTGCCCTCCGGGGTAAGGGGCTGCGGTTCGGTTTCCACGATTACGCCGCTGTCGTCGGTTTCCTCTGTCGGGGTCTGCGCGTAGGCAGTAACGGAAAAGCCGCCCACAAGGACAAGGGCGGCGCAAAGTGCGGTAATGCTTGCAAGGATTTTATTCTTCATCTGCATTGTCCTCCTGTTCGTCATAGTCTGTGGGCATAGGGGCAATGCCCGGAATACCGTTGCCGGAAAGCATAGCGGTAAGCTCCTGCGGGGTCAGACGCATAGCGCGTACAAGCTGCACGATTTCAAGGTTTTCCGCTTCGGTTTTCTGTGCTTCCAGTCCGCGCAGCTTGTTCTGATACTCCGTGATTTTCTCACGGGTCTTTTGGATTTCCTTTTCAATTCTTTCGATTTTACTCATTGCCATAAATTTTTTCTCCTTTCGATTTTCAAAAATGTGTCAGTTCCAGTTCATCAGCCCGTACCCTTTGATACAGGCATAGTCAAGGGGATAGCTCTTAATCTTGCAGGCGTCGCCGGAATTGCCCTCCACGGTATAAACGCGGTTTGCGTCCCTGCCGATAACAAGCCCTACATGGTCTGCGCTTCCGTCTAAATCCCAGTCAAAAAAGATAGCGTCACCGGGGGCAATGTTCTCATAGCCCCGCGCGCCCCATTGCCCGTGAGAGGTAAACCACGGAATACCCTGCGACTGGCAGGCGGCAAAGCGCGGCTCGGAAAGTCCCCTTTGCCCGTAGCACCAGGACACGAAACAGGCGCACCATTCCACGCGGGAGTTGAAGCCGTACCAGCTCCAATACGGATAGCCGCCCACATTTCCGACTTGCTGCTTTGCAAGGTCAACGATAGCGGTATTACCGGGGCGCGTTCCGTTTACAAAGTCCACGCCGCTTAAATCCTCGGACGCGGAAGTGTCGGGAGAGCCGCCGCCAAAGATAAGGGGCTTGTTCCCGCTTGTCTGCAAGTACACCCGGTACATTTCCAGTTGTTCCGGGGGCAGATTATTTTCCGCAATGGTGGATAGCGGGGTGTTCGTCATCTTGACGTTTAAGATGTAATACTCATAAGGCACTTGTACCGTATAGGTGTCCGTATGCTCGTTGCCGTCCTCGTCTGTCCATGTGTCGGTGCGTTCTTCCTCCCGGTAGCGTATTTCCACTTCCTCGGTCAGCGTCAGCTTGTATTGCTGATTGAAAATCCGTTGTAATTCGCTCTGTACCTCGGCGCGGGTGTAGCTTTGGTATTTTGCGGTCAGATAGGACGCTAATTCGTGGGGGTTATGCCCGATATTTGCAAGGTCATAGCGGTACTCGTCATAGCCGGGGTGGGTGCTTTCGATAGCGTCAATCTCGTTTTGCAGCCCGCTTTCCAGTCCGGCATAGGCATTTTCCACTTCCACAAGGTCGCTGTCCTCGGAGGTATAAGACGTTCCAAGCACGCCGTTTAACGTGCCGGAAAACATTGCACCACAAGAGGACAGCCCGGACAGAAGCATAATGAAAAGTAGCAGCGCCCCGACAGCGATTGCCACGCCCGCCGGGTGTCTTGCCACAAACGCCGCTGTCTGCTTCGTTTTCTCGGCGGCTTTGGCTGCCGCTTTGCGGGTGCGTTCCGCTGCGCCCTTGATACCCTTTGCAGTATTGCGGGCTTCCTTTGCATACTGCTTTTTAATCTGCTGTTTCTGCCAAAAACGGGAAATAGGGTTACTGGTTAGCTGTGGGTTATCATGCAGGGTCTTATGATACTGAAAATCCACGTTTGCCTTGAAAGCAGCTTTTTCAGCCTTTGCCGCTTCCCGGTAGGGTTTCAGCTTATGGTTGCGGTAGCCCTGCTTGATTTTCCGCGCCCCGTACTTCAATCCCCGTTCTGCGGCTTCCTCGCTCTTGTGTGCGCCCTCCACTCCGGAATTATCCTTTTCGACAGAATGGATTTTGTTATGTACCAAAATCCCGGCTTCCTGTGTGGGGCGGGATAGCGGGTTGTGCTTCTCCTTAAATCCGGGCGGTTTGTCCTTTTCCTCAAAGTGCAGGCGGGTCTTGCCTTTCCCGGTGGTTTCGTCAAAGGTGCGCTCTTTTACCAGTTTCTTTTCTTTGGGGATAGCTGCCTTTGCCTTATCCAAGCGGTCGGCGGCTTTATCGGATTTCTTGATATACTTTTCAAGCTCCGGGGCAGCGCGTTCCTCGTCGGTAAATTGCAGCCGGGAAGATTTCGTCCCGGCGGTAGCTTCTGCCTGTGCCTTTCGTACCGCTTTTTTAGACGCTTTACGGGTATGGGCGGCTTCAATATGCTCCATGACGCGCTCCGTTTTGCCTGTGTCCGCTTTGGGGGCAGCTCCCGGCACATGGGGCAAGGGAGAAGTCGGGGAAGCTGCACCTTGTAGCTGCGCTGCGTCCTGTGCTGCCTGTTGCTCTGGCGTTTTCTGTAACTCTGCGTCCTGTGTCCGTTTGCTGATACGTTCTGTTTCGCCCGTCGTTTGATTTTCTGTGATAGCTCCGTCGCGGGTCATTTTCTGCGTGATTTTGTCACGGGGCTTTAATGGGTCTTTCAAGTGTTACCACCTCCAATCCGCGCCCCTGCAAGGGTACAATACTCGGCGTTCAGTTCAATGCCGATATAGCGGCGGTCAAGGCTTTTCGCTGCAAGCCCGGTGGTGCCGCTTCCAAAGAAAGGGTCAAGGACAACGCCGCCTGCCGGACAGCCCGCCAGTATGCACGTTTCCGCGAGCTTCGGGGGATAGGCGGCAAAATGCCCGCCCTTATACGGTACGGTATTGATAAGCCAAACGTCCCGCTTGTTCCTTGTGGTCGGCATAAGAGCGTCGTCATAATAGCCGCCGCTGCGGGTTTTATTGATACCCTGTACCTTGCCCTGTCCGGGTATTTCCTCGGCATATTTGTGTCCTGCGCCGCGCCCCTGCCGGTACCGCGCAGCCGTTCCCGGCGCAATCGGCTCTGCAATGGCGGCAGCGTCATAGTAATATTTCTTTGATTTCGTCAGTAAAAAGATATGCTCATAGCAGCGGCTCGGTCGGTCGCGGCAGCTCTCCGGCATAGGATTTTCTTTCAGCCAGATAATATCGCTGCGTAAATACCACCCGTCAGAGCGCAGGGCAAAAGCAAGCTGCCACGGAATACCGATTAAATCCTTTTGCTTGCAGCCCGCTTTCATGCCTGTGCCGCAGTAAGTGTCTGCGATATTCAGCCAAAACGTCCCGTCGTCTTTGAGTACCCGGCGCAGCTCCCGGAATACTTCTACAAGCCTGTCAATGTACTGCTCCGGCGTGTCCTCCCGTCCAATCTGTGCGTCAAGCCCGTAGTCCCTAAGTCCATAGTAGGGCGGGCTTGTGACGCAGCAGTTCACGCTTTCACTCGGCAGCTCCCGCAGGGCATAGAGGGCGTCGCGGTTGATGATTACGTCCGTTTTCATGGCTTGCTCACTTCCTCTGGCTTTGTCGTAAGCAGACGGTAAAGCTCGGTGTCGGTTGGGAAGCGGTCAATGAACGGCAGCACCACATTCCCGTAAAAGATAAGCCCCTCGCCTGCTTCGGTATGGGTTACATACTTCATCTGCTGCGGGGAGATGTTAAGCTGCTTTGCAAGGATAGCCCGGTCGCCCTGTGCCTGATTGAGCATGAGGACAAAATCAGAGTTTTCAAAGATATTCTCGACTTCGCGGCTGCTTAAAAGGTCTTTGACATTCTGCGTGATTGCCGTCGGTATGCCGCCCCATTTACGAAAACGCTTCCAAATCTCCACGCTGTAAGCGGCGGTCTGTTCTTCTTTGAGTAGCAAGTGAAATTCGTCCATGTAGTAACGGGTTGCCTTTTTTTCGGCGCGGTTGACAGTAACGCGGTTCCACACCTGGTCTTGCACAATGAGCATACCTAACTTTTTGAGCTGCTTTCCAAGCTGCTTAATATCAAAGCAGACAAGGCGGTTAGAAAGCTCCACGTTGGTACGGTGGTTAAAGACGTTCAGAGAGCCGGAAACATAAAGCTCCAATGCCGCCGCAATGCGGGCAGCTTCCGGCTCCGGCTGTTTCAGCAGTTCGTTGTAGAGGTCGCCCAAAATCGGCATTTTTGCCGGGTCGGGGTCTGCAAGGAAAGGTCGGTACACATTCCTAACGGCGCGGTCAATGACGGTCTTTTCCACGGGCTGCAAGCCCTCTTTGCCGCCGATAACAAGCTCGCAGAGGGAAAGGATAAAGTCGGATTTCAAGGCAAGCGGGTTGTCGTCCTCGGAGTAGTTGAGGTTAATATCCATAGGGTTCACATACTGGGGCTTGCCGTCCATGCCTTTTCCGGCAGGCGACAGGCGTATCACTTGCCCGCCCAAACGCTGCACAAGGGAAAAATACTCTGCTTCCGGGTCGCAGATGATAATATCGTCGTCGGTAATGAGAAAGGCGTTTGTCATTTCTCGCTTTGCCGCAAAGGATTTACCGCTTCCCGGTGTTCCAAGAATAAGCCCGTTTGGGTTTTTCAGTTGCTTGCGGTCGCAGAGTATCATGTTGTTTGACAGCGCATTTAAGCCGTAGTACAGGGCTGCGCCCCGCTGAAAAAGCTCCTGTGTGATAAAGGGAATGAAGATAGCGGTGCTTGATGTGGTAAGCCCTCTTTGAATGGGGATAAGGTTCTCTCCAAGAGGGATAGAGGACATAAAGCCCGCTTCCTGCAAATAGTCAAGGCGGGTCAGAGCGCAGTTATTTTTCTGTGCAAAGCCCGCCGTAGCGAATACGTCATTATCCAGTTTCCGCTTCGTGTCTGCCATGTTTACCACAAGGAACGTCAGCAGGAACATTCTTTCATTTCTGCTCTGTAAATCCTGCAACAGATTCTTTGCTTCGCTGCCAAAGGTGGCAAGGTCGGACGGAATTATATCCATGTCATACCCGCTGCGTACCGCTTTTTTCTGTTCCTCAATCTTCATCTTGTCGAGGTCGGTTATCTTGCGCTTGATAGTCTTGATTGCTTCGCTCTGGTCGATACTGCGGATATGCAGATTGACGATTATCCCGTTTTCAAGGTCGAGAATGTCCGAAAGCATACGGTCATTCAGCTCCGGCGCAAGGATTTCAAGGAACGATACCGCACCGAGTTTTCGCCCCATGCGGAACGTGCGCCCGTCGCCAAAACGGAACGAGGACGGGGCGATAAAGTCCTTTGTGGTAAGCCCGGACGGTACAAGCCAGTCCCAAGAGAAATGGAACGGCTCGCCCTCCGGGTGGAAAATCCCATGCAGTACGTTCAAGCGTTCCTGTCCGTTCATGGGGCGGGCGGTTACGCCAAGCACCTTAAAATTATTGAGTACGTCGGTTTCGATACGGGAAAGGCGGGCTTTTGCGGCTGCGAGATTGTCCGCTTCAATGGAAAAGGTAATGTACTTGCACTTTTCCAGTCCGTTGTTGCCTTTTTCAAGCTGATTTTTCAGCATATCCGCGTACTCCCTGCGGATAGAGTTAAAAGCGTCGTCCTGCGCCGGAATTTCGATAGCCGCCTGTGCCTTTTCCTTTCTTGCGCCCTGATTGATGAAAGAGAGCTGCACCGATACGGAAGCGTCAAAGTAGTTGAGAAAATCGCACCAGTTTTCAAAAATGGCGGTCTTATCATCTGCCTGTGCAAGCTGATAGTTAATATCTTCAAAGACAAGGCTTTTACTGTATTTCTTTTCCGTTACCCTGCAAATCCCGTCCGGGTACATCTGCAAGTAGGGAATGGTCTGTTGTGCGGTGTGGGGCTTCCCGTCGCCCTTTGCCGCCTGTATCACGGCGGCGATTTCTTTCTTTTCTGCGCGGGTCAGCTTACGCTTCACGGGATTTTTTACCGCGCGGGTCATGGTTTTTCGTTCTGCCATTGACAATAGCCGATACCTCCTTTTCCAGTTTTCGTTGTTTTTCTATGACGGCATAAAAATTTTCCGTCTGATAGGGGCGTTCCTTTGGTCGGATAAACTTTGTCTGAATGACGTTCTTTATCACGACTTCAAGGGGCTGCCCGTGTTTTTCATACATTGCCAAGAGGAAGCAGGGAAGCATAACGACAATCATTGCAAATGCCGCCATGCTTGTTCCCGCGCTGTCTTTGAGCAAAAAGAAAAGCGGTAGTCCCATAGCGAGGGCTGCCGCAAAACAAATGATTTGCCGCTTTGTCAGATTAAAAGCGACTTTCGTTTTGATTTTTGATAAGTCTTTGGGTACGGGTACATACGCCAAGTGAAAACCTCCTTTCGGTCTTAATGGGCATTAAAGATTGACTTCGCAAGTGCGCCTGTTTTGAATAGGGAGAAGCACAAAATCACGGTGTAGGCTGCAAGGGAGAAAATCGCGCTGTGCAGGTTGTCCGCTACAATCATGCTGCCAACCAAAACCGCATAAATGCCGACGCATATCATTATGAGGAAGCCTTGAAAACCGAGGGCGAACAGGGCTTTTAAGTAGTTGTTGCCTATCTGTCCCCACTCTCTGTTGGTCATAGTTGCAAACGGGATAGGCGATACCGAACAGTAAAGGTAAATTTCTATCATTCTGCCGTAGA
>ENA-ORUL01001990-ORUL01001990.1-human-gut-metagenome-genome-assembly--contig:-NODE-1990-length-12650-cov-4.521636_pt1 | contig 12650 bp, 10 predicted proteins | sample MGYA00242084_ERZ509219 | MGnify/ENA primary metagenome ERZ509219 (study PRJEB26280, sample SAMEA2338792) | human gut metagenome | biome: human gut; feature: human-associated habitat; material: faeces...
TGAGGGGAATGCAGAGGCAGTTGATCACGCTGCAAAAGAAGGAGTGAAGATCGTTGTTATAGACAGTGATGTAAATAGCAAAGAGGTGAGCTGCCGAATCGGTACGGATAATTACGAGGCGGGATGCCTTGCGGGGAAAGCAGCGCTTGACATGGACGAGGAAGAGATCAATATCGGAATCGTTAACTTTGATGCCACGACAGAAAATGGGCAGAGCAGAGAAAAAGGATTCCGGGATACGGTAGGAAAAGACAAACGTGCAGTGATTGTTGACACGATCAATGTAAATTCAACCATTGATTCTGCAAAAGAAGAAGCGGAAAAATTATTAGAGAGAATTCCGGAAATTAATGTAGTTGTTACATTTAATGAATGGACCAGTCTGGGCGTAGGTTATGCAGTAAAAGAAGCAGGGCTGGCAGATTCTGTGAGAGTTGTTGCATTTGACAGTAATGTAGTGTCTGTCGATATGCTGGAAACAGGAGAGGTAGATGCGCTTATTGTACAGAATCCGTATGCAATGGGCTATCTGGGAGTAGAGAATGCGTATCGACTGTTGGGAGGCCATGATCTGGACGAAAGAGAAGTCAATACATCCACACATTTAGTGACCAAGGAAAATATGTACAGTGAAGAATCTCAGAGAATGCTGTTTTCCTTTGATGAGATTCGCTGAGAATAGTATTTTGAACCTTTTTGATATTTTATTGTATTTTTTTGTACAGGCAGGAGTGCTATACTCAATGCAAATAATAAATATCATAAGGAGGCTAATTATGAAAAAGAAATTATTAGCAGTGCTTCTTTGCGTAGCAATGGTAGCAGCAATGGCTGTTGGCTGTGGCGGCGGAAAAGACAGCGGAGAGAGCAAAGACGAAGGAAAGAAGTCTGATCTGAACATTGGTGTATTCTACTACACATATGCAGATACTTATATCGCTTCTGTACGTACAGCTCTTGACAAGAAACTTGATGACATGGGTGTTAAATATCAGGACTACGATGGAAATAACAACCAGACAACACAGAACGAGCAGATCGATACAGCTATCCAGACAGGTGCAAACCTTCTGATCGTTAACATCGTAACATCTGGTTCTAACGATGCTTCTACACAGATCATCGACAAAGCAAAAGCAGCAGACGTTCCGGTTATCTTCTTCAACCGTGCAGTAGAAGACGAGAAGAGTGAAGAGGGAACAATCCTTGGTTCTTATGAGAAATGTGCATTCGTAGGAACAGACGCTCCAGAAGCAGGACACATGCAGGGCGAAATGATCGGTGACTACGTTGTTGAAAACTTCGACACAGTTGACCTCAACGGAGATGGAAAAATCTCTTACGCTATGTTCATGGGACAGCTTGGCAACGCAGAAGCCATCTACCGTACACAGTTTGCAGTAGAAGATGCTAACAAGAAGTTAGAAGAAGCTGGAAAACCAGCATTAGAGTTCTTTGACCCAGCTAACACTGATAAATATCAGGTTGACCAGGATGGAGCTTGGAGTGCTACAGCAGCTAACAACTACATGACAACAAACCTTTCTCAGTACAACGAGGGTAACAACAACATGATCGAGCTCATCATCTGTAACAACGATGGTATGGCTGAGGGTGCTGTTGCAGCTCTGAACGACAAAGGTTACAACACAGGTGATCCGGCAAAAACAATTCCAGTATTCGGTGTAGACGCTACAGACGCAGCTAAGAAACTGATCGCAGACGGCAAGATGGTTGGTACTATCAAACAGGATGCAGAAGGTATGGCAGCTTGTATCGCACAGCTTACACAGAACACAGCAGATGGAAAAGAGTTAGTTGACGGCGTAGAGAAAGACATGATCTCTGAAAAAGTTGCTAACAAGATCTTCATTCCATACGGAATCTACACAGGTGAAGAGTAAGATACAGACAACAATAAGTTAATCTTAAAATAAAGAAAGCAGCCGCCAGAGGGTTGGCGGCTGTTTTTCTGAGAAGTTAGACGAATGGAGGAATAGTCATGGGACAGGACGTTCTTTTGCAGATGACGAATATCAGTAAAGAATTCCCCGGAGTAAAAGCTCTGGATAACGTTTCGCTGACTGTTAAAAAAGGAACAGTACATGCCCTGATGGGAGAGAATGGTGCCGGTAAATCCACACTGATGAAATGTCTGTTCGGAATGTATAACAAAGATGGCGGAACCATTGAATTAGAGGGAAAAGAAGTAAACTTTAAAAACTCCAAAGAAGCACTGGAGAACGGTGTGGCTATGGTTCATCAGGAGTTGAACCAGGCGCTGAAACGTAACGTTATGGATAATATCTGGCTTGGACGTTATCCGAAGGTAGGAGGACTCATGGTAAATGAGAGAAAAATTTACCAGGATACTCTTGATGTATTTAAAGAACTTGAGATTGATGTAGATCCAAAACGTGTTATGAGCACAATGCCGGTGTCTCAGAGACAGATGGTAGAAATTGCGAAAGCAGTTTCCTTTAACTCAAAGATTATTGTATTTGACGAGCCTACTTCTTCTCTGACAGAGCAGGAAGTTGAGCATTTATTCAGAATCATTAATATGCTAAGAGACCGCGGATGCGGTATTATCTATATATCACATAAGATGGCAGAGATTAAGAGAATCTCTGATGAGATCACCATCATGCGTGACGGAACATGGGTTGCCACAGAGAAAGCAGACGACCTGTCCATGGATGATATCATCCGTCTTATGGTAGGACGTGAACTAACGAACCAGTTCCCGCCGAAGACAAATAAACCGGGAGAGGTTGCGCTTGAGGTAGAACACCTCACTGCACAGTATTCTCTTCTTAATGATGTATCTTTTAACGTGCGAAAAGGTGAGATCGTAGGTATTGCCGGCCTTGATGGAAGCGGACGTACTGAGACTCTTGAAAATATTTTCGGTATCGCCACAAGAAAAGATGGCGTGATCAAACTGGACGGTAAGGTTGTGAAAAACCGTAACGCCAGAGAATCTATTAAAAATGGATTTGCACTTCTTACAGAGGAGAGACGTGCAACAGGTATCTTCGGAATTTTAAGTATTCGTGAAAATACCGTTATTTCCAGCTTGAAGAAGCATAAAAAAGCAGGTTTATACCTGAGTGAAAAATCTATGAAAAAAGATACCCAGTGGTCCATTGATGCAATGCGGACCAAGACACCGACACAGGAGACAAAGATTCGTTCACTGTCCGGTGGTAACCAGCAGAAAGTTATTCATGGAAGATGGCTGCTCACTGATCCGGAAGTATTGCTTCTGGATGAACCTACAAGAGGTATTGACGTAGGTGCGAAATACGAGATCTATCAGTTAATCCTTGATCTGGCAAACAGAGATAAGGTTGTTATGGTAGTATCTTCAGAGATGCCAGAGCTTCTTGGAATCTGCGACAGAATTCTTGTTATGTCAGGCGGACGTCTGGCCGGAGAAGTAGATGCCAAGAATACAACCCAGGAAGAGATTATGGCGCTTGCCGCAAAGTATGTATAGAGGAGGCCGGTTTGAAATGAAAACAGTTGAGAATTTAAAAAGACGTTATGCCGATTTTCAGGCATTGGACGCCAGAGATAAAAAGACATTCTGGAAAGAATTTGCATTAAACAATGCATTATATGTTTTGATCATTATCGCGATCATTTACACAGCAATACAGAACCCGAACTTTGTAACACCATCATCAATCGTAAATATTATTTCCCTGTCCGCAGCTAACATTCCGATTGCTGTAGGTATTGCAGGATGTATCGTACTTACAGGTACTGACCTTTCTGCAGGACGTGTAGTTGGTCTTACTGCTTGTATCGCTGCATCTTTACTTCAGGCGGTGGATTACCCGACAAAGATCTTCCCGGATCTCGGTGTTGTTCCGATTCCGCTTGTTATCCTGATCGTTGTTGCAGTTGGTGCTTTAGTAGGTCTTGTAAACGGATTCTTCGTAGCACACTTTAAGTTACATCCATTTATCGTAACACTTGCTACTCAGTTGATCGTATACGGATTCCTTCTTATGTACATCATGCTGAACGGAAATAATGGACAGCCATTATCAGGTCTTGACCAGTCTTTCAAAGATTTCGTAACAGGAAGCATCATCAAGATCGGTGGAGTTCCGATCCCGAACTACGTATGGTATGCATGCTTTATCATTGCTCTTATGTGGTTTATCTGGAACAAGACAACATTTGGTAAAAATATGTTCGCTGTAGGTTCCAACCCGGAAGCAGCTAACGTATCTGGTGTAAACGTAGCAAAAACAATCATTTTAGTACATACACTTGCAGGAGCTATGTATGCGATCACAGGATTTATCGAGTCTGCACGTATCGGTTCTAACCAGGCTGGTACAGGTCTTAACTACGAGTGTGATGCGATCGCAGCCTGCGTAATCGGTGGTGTATCATTCGTTGGTGGTACTGGTAAGATCCGTGGAGTAGTAATGGGTGTATTCATCTTAAGAATCATCTTCGTAGCATTACAGTTCCTTGCAATCAACCAGAGCTTACAGTATGTTATTAAAGGACTTATCATTCTCGTTGCATGTGCAATCGATATGAGAAAATATCTTGTTCGTAAATAAGACGGTTTTTATTGAAGGGAGAGACAGACATGGAAGAAAACAGACCGGAAGAATTACAGGCAGAAGAAGAGAAAGAAGCAGGATTGTCAGAGGGAGCAGACGATAAGGCTGCTTGGAAGAATAAAGCAAGACCGGCAATCTACGCGATGGCAGGATTCTATTTGGTCTATCTGTCTTACAGCATGTTTAAAGAAATATCCAAAACATCTGGCACGGAGCAGATGACAATGGTTATTTTCTCCATCTTGTTTGCAGTCATAGGGGCCGGGGGAATTCTCTTTGGTCTGCTGGCAGGATACAAAAATTCAAAAAAGAAATAAAAAAGTTCTTGACAGAGATTCATGATGAATCTATAATAAGCACATATTAAAAATGAAGTGTTGGCAAAGGGGAAATCGGCTAATGCCGATTTCTACCAATTTTAAAGAGAAATAGAGATACCCTGCGGAAACGCGTGCTTCTCAGTACTGGCATATTCCGCGGGGTATCTCTATTTCTAAGATGGATTATTATTTTTGGGCGCAAAAAATCAAAGGGATATGTGAAATCAAACAGACTTTTATTTAAGCTGCGTGTTCTTCTTTTTTACCCTCGAATTTCTGTATTTTATTGCAAAGAAAACGATGATATTTGTTGATATTCCTGCCAATCGCATACAACATGAACTCTTTGTATACTTTATCAGCTGTACGATGATTAAATCGTCGAAAGTCATCATTCTCTTTGATGTCTCCAAAGTGCCCCTCTGTTTGAATGGACCGGATCTGACGGTTCAGGATACCTTTTTCACTCTGAATATTCGCGTGAGATTTTTCTTTTAATGCTTCCCAGCGTTCATTGATCTTCATGACTTTATTTTTATCTGCATCTTTTTCGGGATTGTATTTGTAAAGACATTGGGCTTTGTGTTCACAACCACTGCAATCAGCGCATCCATACACTTCCAGGGTTTGTGTATAACCATCCATTTCTTTTTCTTCTGTGCGGATATGTCTCAGTTCCCGTCCATCATGACAAACATAAAAATGCTCGTCTTCGTATATTTGAGTTGTCATGTTATAATATTTCCCGATATTTTCTTTGTAAGCACGCGTCTTTCTCTGCTCGTGATCCTGCAGTTTGATATAACTTTCTATGGTATGCTCTTTTAAAAACAGCAGATTTTTCTCACTACAATATCCACTGTCTGCAGTAGCTTCTTTCAACACTTCTCCAAAAGCATGGATATGTTTTTGGACAACTGGAATCAATGTGTTGTAATCTGTTCTGTCGTTACTTACATATGCATGAACAATGAAGTAATTCTCTACTGCAATCTGAACATTGTAAGCTGGTTTGAGCTGACCATTCATCATATGATCATCTTTCATCCTCATGAAAGTTGCTTCCAGATCTGTCTTGGAATAACTGTTACGTTCTTTTCCCATGACTTCAAAACATTCTTTATATTCCATAAGTTTGCTGCCGCAAACATCTAATTCTTCATAAAGCTGCTGTATTTCAGATTTTTTCTTTCCTTTTCCGTAAACGAATCCGATTCCTTCGCCCTCTGCTATCATCATCAGGTTTTTCTGCAACTTTAATATATCCAACGGAGAACAATTGTCAATCTCAATGATGGTATTGTTTGGCAGTTTTTTGTGTTTTGTGAGTTTCCGCTTCCGATTCTTTTCAATCACTGCACGCACTTTATCCATACCTTCGATAATAAACATCATTGCATTTCCTAATCCGTATTTTTCGTTATATCCATTATCTTCTAACAGTACGTTGTATTTGTGATAAAGAGAATCTATGCTGTCAAGAAGTCCCACAAGATGATAGTTCAAAGTTCCACGCCAAACAAAAGTGTAACGGTTTGCATTGGCTTCTATCTTCGTACCATCGATAAAAAGCGCCTCTAATGTGATCAGACCTTCCTTTTTTAAGCGTCGTAGCAATTGATAATTCAGATCATCTAATATTTCCGGTGTAAGTTTCTTGTTTATAAAATCATAAAAGGCATCTCTTTTTGGCTGTTCTCCTTGCGAGAGCCAGATGAATGCCAGATCTCTTTTACATAGTTCCACAATGCGGTCTATCTCGCGAATGCCACGCATGTTTGCATATGTAAGGACTCCATACTTCATGATTGGATTAAACCCGTGTTTCCCCTTGCCTGAATACTGTGCTAATAAAGCTGTAAAATCCATTTCCTCCATAACTTTTTTAAGGGTAAAGACGGGATCGTCATCAGGTAAACTCAATTCGTAGAAGTTGAAGTTGATTTTCTGTTGCCCTAATTCAAAAAATTCGTTATAATACTTATTACTGTTCATAGTTACATTATACAATGTAACGGAGCGAAGGTGGTTGTCGTTAGCCACCTTTTTCTCTTTTTATAGGTAAAATTTTAGGGGAGACAGATGACTCGAAATGAGTCATCTGCCTCCCCTATTTAGAACTGTCATTAACCGACAGCCCCTTTTTTCGTTGTTTTATAGAAAATGTCTGCACTGAACAAAAGGAAAGGGAGGAATTGCTTATGATGGAAACAATCAGTAATGTAATCTACAAAGTTGATGGAATGGTATGGGGATGGTGGCTTATCATTCTCCTGTTCGGAACCCATATTTATATGACCATCCGTACAGGTTTTATTCAGAGAAAGACGATATCAAAAGGAATTAAGCTGTCCGTACAGAAGGATCCGGACGCAGAGGGTGAGGTCTCAAACTTCGGAGCACTGACCACCGCACTGGCAGCCACAATCGGAACCGGTAATATCGTAGGTGTAGGAACGGCAATTGCTCTTGGAGGACCTGGCGCGGTACTGTGGTGCTGGTTATCCGGTATTTTCGGAATTGCCACCAAATATTCCGAATCACTGATCGCTGTAAAATATCGAGTGAAAACAAAAGACGGACGTATGCAGGGAGGAGCCATGTATGCGCTGTCCAGAGGATTAAAATGGAAGAAACTCGGCAAAGTTCTGGGAATGATCTTCGCAGTGTTTGCAGGATTCGCATCTTTTGGAATCGGATGTGCAACACAGGTTAACTCCATTGCAACTGTAGTAGAAGAAAATACAGGTGTTCAGGGCTGGATCGTTGGATTGGTCGTAGCAGTGCTGACAGCAATCGTTATTTTCGGCGGTATCAAATCCATTGCAACAGTATGTGAGAAATTGGTTCCATTTATGGCAATCTTCTATGTGCTTGGATGTTTGATCATTCTTGGTCTTAATTATGATTATATTCTTCCGGCTATCCAGACAATCTGCAAGCTTGCATTTACACCGGGTGCAGCAGCAGGAGGACTGGTAGGCACGGGTATTCGTTTAGCCATGCAGTACGGAATCGCAAGAGGTCTTTTCTCAAACGAATCCGGTATGGGTTCCGCGCCAATTGCAGCAGCTGCTGCACAGACAAGAAATCCAGTTCGTCAGGCACTGGTATCTTCTACAGGTACATTTTGGGATACCGTAGTTGTATGTCTTATGACAGGGCTGGTACTTGTATCTACCATTATGAAAAATCCAAATATCAATGCTGACCAGATCAGTGATGGCGGAACCCTTACTACATTGGCGTTTGGACAGATTCCTGTATTTGGCCCTATCATCTTAACACTCGGAATCATCTGCTTTGCATACTCTACGATTCTCGGATGGGCTTATTATGGAGAACGTGCGGTAGAATATTTTGCAGGACATAAAGGACTGATTCCATACCGCATTATTTATGTAGTTGTAGCAGGAATTGCACCGGTTGTAGCATTGGACGTTGTGTGGGCGCTGGCAGATATTTTAAATGCGCTGATGGCAATCCCGAACTTGATCGCAGTGCTGCTTCTCTCCAATGTGATTGTGAAAGAGACAAAGAAATACATCAATGATCTGGATGCATGGAGCGATGAAGAGGTACCGGTTACTGAAGATTAACATTTTGTTTTTTATAAGAGAAGAGGTAGAGAAAAATGAAAACTTTAGGATATTACAATGGGAAATACGGAGAACTGGAGGAAATGAGCATTCCCATGAACGATCGGGTATGCTGGTTTGGAGATGGTGTTTATGATGCAGGTCCATCCAGAAATTATAAAATATTTGCGCTAGATGAACACATAGATCGATTTTTCAACAGTGCAGGGCTTCTGGATATTGAGATGCCTGTAACGAAGGAGGAGCTAAAGGAGCTCCTCCAGGAAATGGTAAATAAAATGGATACCGGCGATCTCTTTGTCTATTATCAGGTGACAAGGGGAACCGGAGTAAGAGATCATGCTTATACAAAGGGACCGGGCAATCTGTGGATCATGTTAAAACCGGCAGAAATCTCAGATGGCATAGAGCCGATCAAATTGATTACTGTAGAAGATACTCGTTTTCTGCACTGTAATATTAAGACCTTGAATCTGATTCCATCCTGTGTGGCAACGGAAAAGGCGAAAAAGGCAGGGTGTCAGGAAGCAGTATTTTATCGCGCCGGTGGAAGGGTGACCGAATGTGCGCATAGTAATGTCCACATTATCAAAGACGGGAAACTGGTGACAGCACCTACAGATAATTTGATCCTTCCGGGAATTGCAAGAGCTCATTTGATCCGCATGTGTAAGAAGCTTGGCATTCCGGTAAGCGAAACACCTTATACATTAAAAGAGCTGTTCGAAGCAGAAGAAGTGTTAGTGACAAGTTCCAGTAACCTCTGCCTGCATGCCTGCGAGATTGACGGGAAACCGGTAGGTGGAAAGAACCCTGAATTATTAGAGAAGATCAGAGCTGCTTTACTTGGAGAATTTTACGAGAAGACAGCGGCAGAATAGGAAGTGAAAAGATGGATGAGAAGGGAAATCTTAAAATTATGCCTGCAGGGGATCGGGGCATGGTTGCAGAGTTTGGAAATGTGATCAGTATTCAAATAAATGATCAGGTTCAACAACTGAAGAAATGCCTGAGTAATGAACAGATACAAGGGGTTCTGGAGTTACAGCCAACCTTTCGCTCTCTGATGATCTATTACGATCCTCTCAAGATTTCTTATGAAGAATTGGAAAAAAGAGTGCGCATACTTGGAAGCGCCGAGACTTTGAAAAATCATAAGAAAAAAAGAATCCTTAAGATTCCCTGCTGCTACGGAGCTCGCTTTGGACTGGATCTTAGAGATATGGAAAAACATACCGGACTTGATCGGGACGAGATTATTGCTATACATAGTTCTGTAGATTACCGCATTTATATGATGGGTTTTCTCCCGGGCTTTGTATATCTGGGCGGATTGGATTCTCGCATAGAGATGCCGAGACTTTCCACTCCCCGTGTGAAGATCCCGGCAGGGGCAGTGGGAATCGGTGGCAATCAGACCGGTGTCTATCCGGTTGCCTCTCCGGGAGGGTGGAGGCTGATAGGTGGAACTCCGGTGGAATTTTACGATGCAGGAAGACAAGAGCCGATTTTATGCCGGAGAATATATTCGGTTTGTGCCTGTTTCGCTGGACGATTATTATGATATCCGGCGTATGATCGTCAAGGGTGAATATACGATCGATATTTTGGAAGAAGAAGGTGAACAGTAGATGGCAGTAAAAATTGTATTACCGGGCGCTGTTATGACAGTTCAGGACGGCGGACGGTATGGGTATCAAGAAACCGGGATTCAGGTTTCCGGTGCTATGGATCAGGCATCATTTAAAAAGGCAAATTATCTGGTTGGAAATGATGAGACAGAAGCAGTTTTAGAGGTCACGCTGTTCGGAGGAATGCTGGAATTTACAGAGGATACGATTGCCGCAGTTACAGGAGCAGACATGGGACCTATGGTGGACGAAGAGCCGGTAGAAATGAATTGCCCGCTGTTGATCCAAAAAGGACAGACGCTGACACTTGGAACAGCCCGGCAGGGATGCCGGACTTATCTTGCATTTGCCGGCGGTATCGATGTCCCACTCGTTATGGGAAGCAGATCTACCAATCTAAAATGTGCATTTGGCGGGTATGGAGGACGCGCGCTGAAGTCGGGAGATGTTCTGAAGCTCGGAAAACCGAAGTGGTCGTTTGATCGAGTGAAAAAACGGAGAACAAAGGGGATTGAGGAAGGTAAAATCATAGAGGTGCGTGCAGTTCCCGGACCACAACAAGAGTATTTTACAGAAGCAGGAGAGAAGGCGTTTTACAACGGCATTTATACGATAACAGATCAGAGCGACCGGATGGGATATCGTCTGAAGGGTCCCTTGGCGGAGAGCAAAAACGGAACAGACATTATATCCGATGCGATCCCGCTGGGGGCAGTGCAGATTCCGCCCAGCGGTCAGCCGATTGTATTATTAGCAGACAGACAGACTACCGGCGGCTATGCGAAGATTGCGGTAGTGTGTTCTTTTGATATTCCCAAGCTGGTTCAGGGAAGACCGGGCGACAAAGTCCGTTTTTTAAAGACCGATGTGAAAACAGCGCAGAAACTATACAGAAAGCAGGAAAGATAATATGGATGACAGGAAACTAACACCAAGGGAAGTTCGAAAATTAATCAGAGAAGAAAAGATCACCGGTCAGACTTCCGGCTTGTGTCCGGGATATGCACAGGCAAATCTTCTGATCCTTCCCAAAGATCAGGCTTATGATTTCCTTTTATTTACACAGAGAAATCCAAGAGCCTGCCCAATATTGGAAGTGACGGATATGGGAAGCAGACAGCTTCATTATCTTGCACAGGATGCAGATGTGGCGAGGGATTTCCCAAAATACCGCATTTATCGCAAGGGAAAAATGATCGGCGAGTATACGAGTATTGATAGGTTCTGGCAAGATGACTTTGTAAGCTTTTTGATCGGATGCAGTTTTTCATTTGAAGCCGGGCTGTTAGAAGCAGATGTTCCTGTAAGACAGATTGAAGAACATAAAAATGTGCCGATGTTTAAAACGAATATTCCGTGTACACCCGCAGGAATCTTTCACGGCAACATGGTAGTCAGCATGCGCCCTATGACCGGAGAACAAGCGGTGAAAGCGGCATGTATTACAGGAGATATGCCAAGAGTACACGGCGCGCCTGTTCACATCGGTGATCCGTCCCAGATTGGAATTCGGGATCTGCAAAAACCGGATTTTGGAGAGGCGGTGACAGTCAGGGAGGGAGAACTTCCGGTATTCTGGCCTTGCGGAGTCACTCCTCAGAATGTGGTCATGGAAGTAAAGCCGGAGCTTGCAATCACGCATGCACCGGGGCATATGTTTATCTCCGATATTAAGAACGCAGCATTAAAATATTAGAACCATGGATAAAGTGTTAGAAAAGATAAGAGAACAGAGGGTGAGGAAGATGTATACTGTGGACTTAAATTGTGATCTGGGCGAGAGCTTTGGAAACTATAAATGTGGAATGGATGAAGAAATCATTCCCTATATTTCTTCCGCCAATACGGCATGCGGCTTTCATGCGTCAGATCCGCTTGTCATGGAACAGACAGTAAAGCTTGCTAAAAACTACGGGGTTCACATCGGAGCGCATCCGGGATATCCGGATCTGACCGGATTCGGAAGACGAAATATGCAGGTGTCAGAAGAAGAACTAAAAGCGATGGTACAATATCAGATCGGGGCGTTAAAGGCATTTTGCGATGCCTTTGGTGTGCCACTCTATCATGTGAAACCACATGGAGCCATGTATAATATGGCGGTAACTCATACAGGACTTGCAGAAGCCATCTGTCGTGGAATCCGGGAAGTCGATCAGAACCTGATCCTTCTGGCTCCGGCAGGCAGTGAAATGTTCCGGGCGGCGAAGAAATTCGGGCTGCGCGCCGCAGGAGAAGTCTTTGCCGACCGTGCCTATGAGGAGGATGGAACGCTTGTCCCCAGAAGAAAAGAGGGAGCCGTGATCACAGAGGAAGAAGTGGCAATCGAGCGTGTTGTCGGCATGGTTAAGAAAGGAACAGTTACAGCTGTTACCGGTAAAGAGATTGAGGTACAGGCGGACTCCATCTGCGTGCATGGAGACGGACCGAAAGCATTGGCATTTGTAAAGCGGATCAGAGAGACTCTTACAGAAGAAGGTGTGAAGATCTGTCCGCTATCAGAAATCG
>ENA-ORUL01001997-ORUL01001997.1-human-gut-metagenome-genome-assembly--contig:-NODE-1997-length-12606-cov-4.849414_pt1 | contig 12606 bp, 7 predicted proteins | sample MGYA00242084_ERZ509219 | MGnify/ENA primary metagenome ERZ509219 (study PRJEB26280, sample SAMEA2338792) | human gut metagenome | biome: human gut; feature: human-associated habitat; material: faeces...
AACGGGGATTCAAGTTCTTCGGCTCTACCATTTGCTATGCCCATCTGCAAGCTTCCGGGTTTATCAACGACCATCTGACAGATTGCATTTGCCGGAAAGGGTAAGATAAGGCATCCCCTCTTCATCAAACCGGACCGGAATCCAAAGATATTCCGAATACATCAGGCTCTTGGGCCGCCAAATATCGGCCATGAAAAGGTAGCGGTTACCGGGAAGCTGCAATACGTAAGTGCTTTGACCGCCGAAAGTCTTATCACTTCCCTCACCCCGACAAGGGTTGGGATGCTGTGTCCACGGTCCCCAGATGAAAGGAGCCGAGAACAGACGCGCCGCATTGGGTGCCCAACCGGTACATCCGGAGGTTATCATCCAGTAAGTGCCGTCTTTCTTGAAGATGGCCGGTGCCTCATTGTGTCCCCCCGGAAAGAGACGGACATATTTTCCGGAATGTCCTTGATAGTCATCTGTCAGTTCGGCTATTTGCAAGGTCAGATTCTCTTCCGAAGAGTAGATATGATAAGCTATCCCATCATCGTCAACATACAATGTCATGTCACGGGACATCTGTCCGCCCTCCAAGTCACGCTTCACGAACAACCCCTTATTTACAGCCTCTCTCCACTCGGGTGTCCACCATTCTTCAAACTGTTCCATATTCCACTGCATGTCCCGTTCTTCCTCCGTCATATTCAGCGGAAATATTCCAGGGCAGACACGACTCGAAGAAACAAAACAATAAGGTCCCGTCGGAGAATCACTGACAGCCACTCCCGCACGGGCAGCCTCATAGCCTTTACCCTTCAGCTCCAAATGAAACCACATGACAAATTTCTTCGTCCTTTTGTTGTAAATCACCTTGGGACGTTCCATAATACAGCCTTTCTCTATTTCATTGCCCGCTTCTTCCGATACAGACATTGATTTTCTCCTTTATAGCAACCTGTTCCACATTCGCACAACAAGGCCACCCCCTCGTATCTCCAGTTACATAAATCGGTAGAAGAGTAGCAAGTTACTCCCACTTCCGTAGAGAATCCCTTTGCCGGACGGTGTTCACCGAACCAATAATATTTACTGTCAAATAACAGTATACCACCACCGTGTGCATTAATATACTCCCCGTTTACATCGTTCCACACTCCGGCCGGAACCATTTCGTCCTTTCCCTTTAAGGTGGAATCATTTTGTGCCTGCAGACCGGTGATTGACGCTACGATAACCAACCATGCCCCTAAAAACTTGAAATTAAAATTAGTCATACTCTGTCTTGTTTCTATTTATAAAGAAGGGAGCAGGACGCCTTCTCACCGGAAAGTGTATCCTACCCCCTAAATCAAATACCTATTGAAAAATGCCTTTATTTCTCAGCCGGCTGGTCAGCTACCACCGGCCAATAAGGATTCTGGTAAAGAATGGAAGTCGATACATCCGCTCCCGAAGTGGCTGTCAACTGGAACTGCTTGATCATGATAGGATTCAAATAGTGTGCCATCTTCCAAGTACAGCCGTTATAGGCAGACTGGTTGCTGCTTCTCTCGAACGGACGGAGATACTCACTCTTGTCTTTCGATGAGACATTAGCTTTGTCTGTCCCGTCAGCAACCAAAATGGATTTTCCATTATCATCCAAATACCAGTCCTCCATCGGAGTATTCCACAAATGCATACCTTCCAGATGGCTGGGAGCAGTCATCAGTTGGTCCATAGAACGCCAACGGCACAAGTCCATGTAGCGAAGACCTTCAGCCAGGAACTCGCAACGACGTTCACGACGGATATTATACAGAGTCTTGTCAGAGATGACACTTCCACCCGTATAGGCTCCCCAATCATTTTCAGCCTCCTTGCTCATGTCCGTTGCAGCGATAGTCTTGTCAAAATCAGTACTGATGCCGGCACGTTGACGAAGTACAGTCCAATATTCACGAGCCGTAGCATCCAGCGTTCCATTGAGCAGATAACTTGCTTCCATATAATTCAGCAGAGCCTCAGCTGCACGGAAACATACAGCTGCCGTATAACCACCGCCATTGGCATAATACTTACGGTTGAATGAACCACCCTTGCGCAATGCATAGCCGGTAGCATAGCCACGCTCACCGTCACCACTCGTAATGGCCGGATATACCTTTTGACTTCTCACTGCATCAGGAAAAGGGCAAACATGGCCGGATAGGGCTCTTCCATCACAACCTCCGTACCTTCATTATTATCAACTTCAAAAAGGATGTTCTTCTGTCCCGGTTCTTTCAGGAAGATACTGAGACGCGGGTCACGGTTTACACGTACATCAGCAACCGTCTTGTCACCCATATAATAGCCGTCACCATCCGCATAAGAACCGTGAGCATAAACCGGAGTACCATCCTTCATCAGGAAATTCTGTACGAATCCACGGGTCAGACCGATACGGTAATTACCACGTCCGGCAGCGGCATTGATGTTATGAGTAGAGAGTCCGCGGGCATACTGGCGCCACAACAGTACTTCCTTCACATCCGAAAGGTCTTCTTGTGCAAACATATCAAAGTAAGGATTTGACGGGTCATCAGCTGATTGTTGCAACACACCGGTATTCTCCGTCAAATTCCCTTTGTATTTATCTGCTACAAGTTTGGAAGCTTCTACGGCCTGTTCCAAGAAGTACTTCACTTCATTATCAAGGTTTCCGCTCGGATACTGGTAATTGTTGTGAAGAGATGCCCCCGGCCAGCCTTCTCCACCAGGTACGAATGCCGTACCCTTGAAATTCTGCAACCAAGTAGCCTCGAACAGTGCCACACGTGACTTAACCAGCATCGCAGCATCCTTATTGATACGGGTTGTCACCATATCGACATCACTCATATAGGCATAAGCCTTGTCAAGATCGGAAATGATGAAACGTGCCACTTCATTACGCGGAAAACGTTTGCTGGCTTCACGGAGAGCTTCCATCTCATCGGCAAGCGGTTGGTTGATAATCGGGAAGTCGCCGAACAACTGAAGCTTCTTAAAGTACTCGTAAGCACGCAGGAAGTACATTTCTCCGATATAGTGCTTGATGGTGGCTACACTCCCGGAAATTGTATTTTGTGAACCGCTCATGTCCTCACCGAATTTGGGAAGTGCTTCAGACAAAAAGAAATTAATACGATAGATGCGTTCGAACTTCCAATTGTCACTTTCGCTATGAGGTACTTTCCAGCGATCCTGGGTATAGCGGTCATTGGCATTCACCTCTATCTGGTTATCGGTTCCTTTGTCTTCACCGAAGATGCCATAAGTCCACTGGCCGAATGACGGAAGGACATTGGGATATTCATCATTCAGATTGGCTTCCAACTGGGCCGCAGTGGAGTAATAGGTTTCGGGAGAAATGCTTGACATCGGCTCTCTGTCCAGAAAATCATCGCAGGAAGTCGTTCCGGCAATCACTGCCATTGCCATGAACGCTTTTACAATATATCTATAATTCGATTTCATAATATTCTTCATTATTTATGGGATTAAAGTGATACGCTAAGTCCAAAAGACCAAGTTCTTGAAAGCGGGTATGCATTACCGGCACTCTTGATAGGTGCAGAAGCATTGCTGTCCGTGTTACCACCGCTGATGGTTTCGGGATCGAACAACTTGCTCAGTTTGGTTCCCGTCCACAGATTCTCGCCCGATACGAAGATGCGGCAGTTGGTGATACCGATTTTGCGAATCATGGAAGCAGGCAATGTGTAGCCAAGCTGGAAGTTCTTCAAACGGATATAAGACGCATCCTGCAGATAGCGGGTTTGGGTTTCCTGGTTCTGGGTACTGTCAAATCTCGGACGCGCATAGTATGAATTGACATTGGCGGCAATCTCATGACCGGCCAGCCCGACGGGTTCATCACGGAAGTAATCTTCGTGTTCCTTCAAACCGGTTGACCACCACATACCCCATTGGCCAACGCCCCAGAAGATATTGGAACCCTGCCAGTAGTCACGCTTCATCACTCCCTGGAAGAAGAGGCGAACATCAAATCCCTTGTAATTGGCATTCAAGTCAAGACCGAAATGATAACGGGGAGTATTGTTGCCTATCACCTTCAAGTCACCGTGGTCCTCCAAAGTCTGTGCACCTTTGGTGATGCCCGGTTTGCCATCCTGGTCGGCATACATGATGTCACCGGCAGTCCAAACGCCGGAACCGATGGCACTTTGTCCGCCCACTTTATTCAGATGCGCCTGCATCTCATCATCTGTCTTGGCAATTCCCACGGTTTCAAAGCCCCAGATTTCACCAATCTCGCGGCCTGCGATATAAGTATTGATTGAGTTTGTCGGGTTACCCGGGTATCTGTCTATATAAGTACGTGCATCAGAAACATTGAACTTAATGCCATAGCCCATACCGAAGTTGGTGCGGTCCTGCCATCCGATGGTAAGTTCCCAACCCTTCGTCTTCAAGTCACAGTTATTGGTCTTGGGAGTCGCAATACCCAATGTAGCGGGCAACTCTACAGACGGACCTACCATATTGTCCGTATAACGGATATAAGCATCGAATGACCCGGTCAGACGGTTGTTGAACAGCCCCCAGTCAAGACCGATATTCCAGGTACGCACTTTCTCCCAAGTCAAGGCTGTACTGATAAGGTCGCCTACATAAGCAGTGTTTGGTTTCAGTCCATTCTGCAGCCAGCTTCCGTTTGCCTGCTTCAATGTCATGGCACGATAAGTAGGATACCAGCCGTTTGTATTCATATTCCCCAGTTCACCATAAGAGAAACGGAACTTCAACTGATTGCAAACATCCGCAAAATCTTCCCAGAAGTTTTCCTGGGCAATGTTCCAACCCAAAGAGAAGGAGGGAGACAACTGCCAACGATTGCCACGGCGGAAGCGGGAGGTACCATCATAGCGCAGATTGGCCTCTGCCAGATAACGACCTTTATAATCATAGTTCAAGCGGCCAAAGAAACCCGCTGTGGCCCACTCATTACGATAGCCACCCACCTCGGGCACCTTATCCTTACCGGCGCCGTCAATATTCGAAATCAAGTCCAGTTCCGGAAGGTCTTCCACCTGCAAGCCATATCCTTTGGCACTAAAAAACTTCTGGCGCATTTCTTCGGACTGAAAACCACCCATTACCTTAAAATTATGATCATCATTGATAGCAAGAGAATAAGTGGAGTAAATATTCCAGTTCATGTAGCTCTCTTTCTTGTAGTCTTGATAGAGACTTGAGGTTCCTTGCGTATCCACAATATTTCCACTCACATCGTGGTTATAGTAAGGAAGTCCGGTTTCACGTGTATCTATAGAATTGGTACTATAGTTGAACTCAACATTGGTAATCCAATTCTTCACGGGTTCGAATACCAAGCTTGCCTGATGATAAACCTTATCTGTCTGCACATCGCGCTCACCACCCAATGCAAGTGACATCGCCGGCGTATCGGCATTACCATTAAAATAATAGCCGTTTTCATCATAAACCGGAAGATTAGGCCAAGTCTGACGGCCAATTCTCTCATACAAACCGCCACCAAAATTGGTAGGACGGCCAAGGTCTTGACGGACATAACGCAAGCTGTAATTGAACTTCAACCATTTGGTCAGCTCGGCACCAAATTTGGCAGTAGCATTATAGCGCTTCAAGTCATCGGAACCATGACGGAGCAAACCATTCTGATCCAGATAGCCCAATGAAGCATAATAATTGAACTTGTCACCACCACCGCTTACACTGAAATTATGTTCTTGCGAGAAGGAAGAACCCTTGTAGATTTCGGAAAACCAGTCAGTATTGGCATACGCCGTAGTAAACGGGTCGCCTGCCGGTTTACCCCATACATTGCCATCAGTAGGCAAACCGCCACGATTAGTACCTCCCGCAGCCTGGAAGTCAAGCATCTGCTGCATCACTGTATCAGAGAACTGGGCATTGTCCTGACCGTTGCGTGCAGCCTCATTGAAGTAGTTGGCAAAGGTATAGGAGTCCATCATCTCCGGCAGATTCACCGGACTGTTGAAGCGGAAGCTGTTGTTGTAGTTGATAGTCGGCTTGCCCGATTTGCCTTTCTTGGTAATCACCAAGATAACACCGAACGGTGCACGCGACCCATAAATAGAGGAAGCGGCAGCATCCTTCAATACAGAAATATTCTCGATGTCCTGCGGATTCACCGTATTGATGTCACCTTCCATACCGTCAATCAAAATCAGCGGACTTCCGCTTGAGCCGTCACCGATGGTACCGTTGCCACGGATATTGATGGACATGTTCTTGTCCAGTTCACCGGTATTGGTCGTAATCTGCAAGCCCGGTACCAAGCCCTGCAATGCCTGCGTGGCATTCGCTACCGGACGTGCTTCAATTTCCTTCGCCGTAGCCAGCCCCACAGAACCTGTCAGGTTCACCTTCTTCTGCGTGCCGAAACCTACCACTACCACCTCGTCCAGTATTTCGCTGTCTTCTTTCAGAGTCACAGTAAAGGATGTTTTTCCAGCCACCGGCAGCTCTACCGTCTTATAACCGATAAAGCTGATTGTCAAAGTGGCATCCGAAGGGACTTTCAAGGAGAAATTACCGTCAATGTCGGTAATTGTTCCATTCGTCGCATTCCCTTTCTCCACTACACTGGCACCAATCACCGGTCCCATCGCATCATTAACCACACCTTTTACATTGATTGTCGAACTCTGTGCGTTCAAGAACTGAACATTCAACAGAAGGGCCATGCAAATGGCCAAAGTGACATACACTTTCAGCCCGAGTCCTTCAAAGAATCTCTGTCTTTTCATTGTATAAACTTTAAGATTAAACATTAATTGTTTCACTTTCACTCTTCATTTTAACCGTGAAAACAATGGCAAATGTAGGCGAATGCTGATAGGAAGACCTCCAATAATGCTTCTACGAGGTAGAATTTTAGTTATTCGACCTAATTGAAGCATAATTTGACTTGATCTATGACTGTATGAAGCGTTCCTGATATTCCGTTGGCAACATGCCGAATTCCTTTTTGAAACAAGAGCTAAAATATTTTGGGTCATTAAAACCGACGGCATACGCCAGATCGGAAATACGCACGGAACTCCCCTTCTCCTCCATAATGCGGCAGGCCGCTTTCAGACGGATGTTACGGATAAAGGCAGAAGTATTCAGTCCCGTCAGGGATTTCAGTTTCTTGTAAAGGGTGGACTTGCTGGTGCCCATCTCCTCCACAAACTGGGGCTGGTCGAAATCTGAATCTTCCAGATGGCGGTTTACGCAGTCAATGGCACGCTGCATGAAGTCCTCATCAATGCTGGTATAGTCCAGTTCCTTGATTTCGAACACCAGTTGGTTCTTAAAGTCATGCGCCTTGCGTTCTTTGTATTTCAGCAGATTGCGGATGCGTGCATGCAGCACGGCCAGGTTGAACGGTTTACTGATAAAGGCATCCGCCCCCACTTCATAAGCTTCGGCACGGTCTTCCTCCTTGTTCTTGGCTGTCAGAAGAATCACGGGAATATGACTGAGTTCCAACTTGTTCTTCACACACCTGCAAAACTCGATGCCGTCCATTACGGGCATCATCACGTCCGAAACAATCAGGTCAATATCCTCATTGTCAAGCACAGTCACAGCCTCCTGACCGTTTTCGGCCGTATGGACATTGTATTCACGTTTCAGCAGCCGGACCATTAACTGCAAAAGCTCCTCATTGTCCTCCACCACCAGTATGGTATGAGCTTTGGGCTTTTCAGCAACCACATTCTCCGCATTCTCCTCTTCAAGATAGGTAACGGTTTTCTGTACCGGAAGTACAGCTTCCTCATCAATCTGTTCTTCCTTAAAGTAAGAGCGGTCTACGGGCAAGGTCACGATGAATTCCGTTCCCCGGCCTTCCTCGCTCTCCACTTCAATGCTTCCTCCATGCAGCTCCACCAAGTCCTTTACCAAAGAAAGGCCGATGCCCGTACCAATGGTGTTGAACTTCCGGTAATCCCCCTCGTAGAACCGCTTGAAGAGGCTCTTCTGCTTGTCCTTTGAAATGCCACTGCCATTATCCTTTACATGCAACCGGACGAAGTCCCTGTCTTCGGCATACATCAGCGTGACTTGTATATAGCCACCCTCCTTATTATATTTGGCGGCATTGGAAAGCAGGTTGTAGAGAATCTTGTCCAGCTTGTCCGTATCAAAATAACCGATAATCGACTCCGGATTACAGAGTACGGAGAAATGTATCTTGCGCTTTTTGACAAGCGGCAGGAAAGATTCGGCTTCATTTTTCACAAACGCCGCCACATCTCCTGGAGAGACACGCAACTTCAGATTGCCGGTTTCTGCTTTACGAAATTCAAGAATCTGCTGCAACAGACGGATGAGCCTGCTGATATTGCTACCCATTACCGTATAAAGGTCGTCATGCCCGGGAAACCGCATCTTCAACTCATCGACGGTAGCCGAGATAATGGTCAGCGGAGTCAGCAGTTCATGCGTGATATTTGTAAAGAACTGCAATTTGGCATGATTCAGTTCTTCCAGTTTGGACTTCTCCATCTCCCGAAGATGCAGCTCATTACGCAGCTGCATCCTGTTCTTTGCTGTCCGGAGAATGAAGCAGACAATAGCTGCCCCTATCAGTGCATAAATGATATAAGCCCACCATGTAGCCCAGAACGGTGGTAATACCACCACCTCAAGTTCACGGATTTCCTGACTCCAAATGCCATTTTCATTGGTGGCTTTCAGACGGAACCGATAAGTGCCGCTCTTCAAATTATTATAATAGGCAAAACGGCGGTTGGCATCCGTATATTGCCAATCCTTGTCAAAACCTACAAGCTGATAGGCATACCGATTTAAACCGAGATTCTTATAAGTAAGGGATGCGAATTCAATACTGAAATTATTATATCCGTAAGGCAGATCTAACTTCCGTGTAAACGAAGGCATGACAGAAGAAATCCGTTCTCTGACCTCCGGTTCCAATACCGCAAAAGAACGGTTGAAGATTTTTATATCCGTAATCAGATAAGGCACGGCTTCATTGTCTTTCTCCAGAGATGCAGGAAAGAAACTGTTATAACCCTTATTTCCTCCAAAGAATAACTCGCCCTCCCTACTACAAGAAGACTGTGATATGAAGAAGTTATCCTGCAGACCGTCTGCTGTCGTATAGACACGGACCGTAGCCAAATCCTCGTCCATCGGTACAAAAAGCTGTACCAGCCCCATATTGGTCCCCATCCATAGACACCCTTGCCTGTCTTCCTCTATAGACCCTATCATGTCAGCGGACAGCTGATATTCCTGATTCTTTTCCGTAAATACATTTTCCTTATAATCATATAGATACAACCCTCCTCCCTCAGTTCCGGCCCATAGCCTTCCCGATTTATCCACATGCAAACACAACACCGAGTTCGTTGCCAGCTGGCCGTTGTTATAACTATAGTTACTATATTTCAGCGTTTCGGGATGCTGCACATCCCCCATAATATGTATAATTCCATAGTTGGCTGTCGCAATCCAGAAGCTGCCATCCGCATCCTCCACAATGTCCTTCACATGATACCAATCTGCCAACCCGCCTCCGGCAAAAGAAAGTGTTCCGAACCTATAATGCCCTCCATCGGCCAAACTGATTCCCATACCGCCGCGACAGCCTACCCAACAATTCCCCTTACTGTCCTCACACAAGGCCGAAACGCAATCCGAATAGAGATAAGGCGTGTCGGATTCAGTCAGCACCTTCACTTTCTCTCCTTTCTCATAAATCAAGATACCACCGTCATAGGTAGCGAACCATACTTCTCCATTCTTACGCTGAATAATGTAATTGACCGTGGGTACACCGGGAATATCCGAGAATTCCGGGATATGGGAAAAGAACGACAACACACCGGTTTCATAATCCTTGCGTGCCAGCCCATAACTTCCGGTACCCAGCCAAAGGTCTTTATCTGCATCGGCAAACAAAGCGCGGACGGCAGTAGTAGGCACGTCATCCTCTGCCAGATTCAAAGAATAGAAAGTAAATGGAGATTGTTTCGTGTCTATCATCAGGACACCGCCGCCAATGGAACCCAGCCAGATATTATTGAAGCGGTCGCGCAACAGTGAATTTATTTCATCACAAGGTATATGATATGCCGAATGCAACGACTTGTAATTAATGAATGTACCGGGATTCTCCTGCTTCATAATGCTCAGCCCCACCCGGGTCCCTATCCACAAGGTATGGGTGTGTACATCCTCCACAATATCATAAACAATATTGTCCGACAAGCTGGCATCATCCCCTATCCGATGCGAATAATGTGTATAAAACACGTTTGCCATATCCTTGGGATGATTCAAGAGAAATAATCCGCAATCCCAACCACCGACCCACATTTTCCGGTTGGAATCCTGATAGATAACATGTGCCGAGTTCCGTTCATTGATTTTGGGATATGCATAGAATTTATCCTCCTTCCGGGAATAACGAAAAAGACCACTGGACCAGGTACCGACCCACAAATCCCCATCCGAGTCCTCGAACAACGATTTGATGGAAGCTGCGGGAAATATACCATCGGTGGACTTGCCGTCATACATCACGAAGGAGTCCTTCTCTGCCACATACCGGCATAAGCCGGAATCCGTACCAATCCATACCTCATTTTCCCGGGTGACCAACAGGCATGAGACCGCATTGTTTGGAATGGCAGGCGCAGTATATTGACGGATTTCTCCGGTTTTCTTATTGAGTGTGTTCAACCCCTCTTGTGTACCAATCCACAAGAAGCCGTCATTGTCATCGGCAAAACAATAAATGTTGTTACTGGTCAACAAACCGGGAGTATTCAAGCTCGATTTATAGACAGTAATCTGGTAACCGTCGTATTTACAGAAACCATACCGGGTAGCAAACCACAAAAACCCTTCCTTATCCTGATATATTTTCTGGACCTCATCCGTCGGTAATCCGTCTAATGTAGAAATCTGCTTGAACTTCAAACGGGAAATAACATCCCCATCAGCCGCATGCCCCAAGGCAGGATACATTGTCCAAAAGCTGAACAGGAGAAGACACGTATGCAGACAAAAAAAACTTACTCTATTTTTCATATACCAGATATTAGGAATTATGACAAATATAGCAAGTTCAGCTCACTTTAAAGAAGAATTATACTCTTTTTTTGTCTGCAAATACTTCAAACGAGGCTTTATTCCTTACCTTTACAGCCGTGTTCTACACCCTAACCGTAGACAAGCAAACAACATATGGAAAATAAATTCGACTACCAGTCTGTGCCTTATGGCTTTGCACATTGCTTCAACAGCCAGTGCGTCCATAAGGAAGAATGCCTGCACCACTTGGCTGCTACCAATTGCACCTCGCAATGTCCTACTTTAAGCATCATCAATCCGAACTGTATCCCTGCCGATACCACCAACTGCCCTCATTTCCGGAAAGCCCTGAAGTGCCGGGTTGCATGGGGCATCCGGCACCTGCTGGACAACGTACCCCACAAATGTGCAGCCCCGATGAGGAACCAGCTTGTAGGACACTTTGGCAAGACCACCTATTATCGCTTTTACCGCCAGGAACAAGGCTTGTTTCCAAAGGCACAAGCATATATCCGTCAGGTTTTCAAACAATACGGAATTGCCGAAGAACCGAAATTCGAGAGATACAGCGAAGAATACAGCTACAACGATTGAAGCATCCGGACAGCTCAGCTTCTACAAAGTTTATTTTTGAAAAACATCTGTCATGCTATCACGCAGAGGGGGATATCCTTTTGATTATAAACCGATTAAAGCGTGAAAGATACCCGTGATAGATAAAAATCTTCACAACCATCCATCACGCCATAACAAAAGCAGTATCCGATACTTACTTCATTCACCACAGAATAGTGATATATGCTTAGTTCTCAGTATGAAACTTTTAGTTTCTTAAACAAATACCAAAAGTTTCAACAACAAATACCATTGGTTTAAACCTTCTAAAATAAAAGTTTCAACAAGAGAAACTGAGAGTTTTCCTTAGGAAAACTATTGATTTCAACAAGCAAAACCTTTTGTTTCAACAAGCAAAAACCAGCGTGGAAGTCTGCACAAAGCATCCCAAATCACCTGCTTTTTCGACTCAAAACATCAGATTTTCCACAGAAAAACGCTGGAATAGACCTAAAAAAGCATGGAATCACTTGCAAAAAGAGCCTGATTGTCGTACCTTAGTACACTGTAAGCAAACCATTTTGCCTGCATGTGACAAAACAAAAAATAGAAATGAAAATCACCCAACTGAGAGAAAAAGACGGGAATCTGACACTGAGCACGACAGACTTAGACACCTTCCTACAGAAAATCAAAACGGAGACCAAAACCCAGCCCGTATCCACTTTCCGCCAGCAACTGCGATACTGCTTGCCCGGCAAGCGCTGCAACGAGGCAGACCGACTGCCCAAAGTACTCCCGGCAGCCGAATTCCGCAAGACGAACGGTGTCTGCCAGATGAAAACCTACAACGGCATCGTGGAACTGACCGTAGGCCCGCTTTCCGGCAAGTCCGAAATAGCCCTTGTGAAACGTCTTGCCTGGGAACAGCCCCAGACGCGGCTCGTATTCACCGGTTCCAGCGGACGGACTGTAAAG
>ENA-ORUL01002022-ORUL01002022.1-human-gut-metagenome-genome-assembly--contig:-NODE-2022-length-12506-cov-7.860333_pt1 | contig 12506 bp, 22 predicted proteins | sample MGYA00242084_ERZ509219 | MGnify/ENA primary metagenome ERZ509219 (study PRJEB26280, sample SAMEA2338792) | human gut metagenome | biome: human gut; feature: human-associated habitat; material: faeces...
TTGTAACGGCAGCCTTTATTGCATTCCATACGGTGGTTGCTGTACTTTTGATGGCATTGAACACAGTCGTTACTACAGATTTAATAGCGTTAACGACGGTCGTTACCACAGTTTTTATCGCATTCCATACAGTAGAAAATACTGTCTTGATGGCGTTCATCACAGTACTGATAACAGAGGCTACTGCATGAATGACCGTGGATACCTTGGATTTAATTGCATCCCAGACTGATATGATGATTTCTTTGCAGTTCTCCCAGATAAAACGAAATGGAAGCGTGATAATATCAAAAGCAGCGCTTAAAATGGAACCTATCGCCATAATTCCGACAGTTACAATGTTTTTCAGCGTCTCCCATATGGTGGTGAAGAAAGTAGCAATGCCATTCCAGATGCCTTCAAAGAAAGTCTTGATGTTTGTCCAGACTTCATTCCAGCTGGTACCAAACCAGCCAAGGACGACATCTGCAACGCCCTTGATGACATTGAGAATGTTGGTAAAAAAGCTACTGATTCCGTTCCAGATAGAAGAAAATATTTCCTTTACACCGGTCCACGCTTGCGACCAATTCCCGGTAAAGATACCAATAAAGACGTCGAGGATTCCGGTGATCACACCAGTTACTGTGGAGAGAATATTTGCAATATTGTTAAACACTCCCTCGAATATGGGAGCGAGGACCTGGCAAAAACCATCCCATACTGTCTTTAGAACATCCACGATATCGGTGAACTGAAATCCCAGAGCATTCAGCCTGTCAACAATACCCTGACAAAAGCCAGAGATAGTGTCCTTGATACGATTCCAAGTTCCGATAATCGCATCCCGGAAGCCTTCATTGGTTTTCCATAGATGAACAAAGGCAGCTACTAAAACTGCTATAACTGCAACAACAGCCAATACGGGAGCAGAGATGCCGCCGAGTGCAGCACCAAGTTTTCCAAGAACACCGGTTCCACCCTGAACAGAAACCTTCAGTTTGCTGATACAATTGGCCAATTTTACAACCCCCTGCATAGCTACACCGATTTTTGAGATGGCCGTTGCTGTCTAGTTCTTCCTTCAGAATTTCTGTGCGGAACCACTCCGGAATGAGTGCGATTTCCAAATCACCGCTGTAACCGTTGTTTGCAGTGGAGCGAAAATATACAATACCGTCGGCATAGAACGGAGAGCTATCACCCTCGGCATCCAAGCTGATGCTGACTGCGCCGGGGATAGCTTTGGGTTTAGCGTAGGTAAAGGAGCCGTCCTCGCCACGAGTGAGCTTGGCGGCATGAACATTTTTCAGGTTATATTTGATTTTATTACCCATGTTGATTAAACCTCCATTTCAAATGTGTAGAGGACTTCATAGAGCTTCTCGCTCTCAATCCAGACCTCTGTTTTGTTATAAAAAATGCCGTGCTCATCAAGCACAGCTTCCAGTGTTGCTTCCAATGCCGGGTCCTTGCTATCACAGTAGAGTTCAATATGGACCTCGTTGATCTTGTAATAGACACGGCCATCTGCGGAGAAGTTATCGCTTCCCGGAAGCAGGTAGCAGATGAATGGTGGATTTGGTGCTTCTCCTTCGGCAAAGTGGTCATAGGCAAAGGGAAGGGTCATCTCCGATAGAATTTTCAGTAACCTATCCATTTTTCAGACACCTCTCAATCTCAGATTCCAGTTCTTTGATACCAGCTTCCTCTGCGGGAGCAATGTGGGAACGACCGGCTACACGACCACCGCCACGCTTGGCGTGACCAAATTCTAGAAGGTGAGCTAACTGATAACGATTTCTGGAATAGACCGTGACCTCCAGCGATTTGGAGGTTTCCTTTGTGTTCTTTACAGACCAGCTCTTGCTGTAAGCGCCGGTATCCTTGGGAGCGGAACCTTGTATCTGCTTTTTTACTGTGTTACCGGCTTTTTTGACAGCAGACTTCATATCAACCGTTGCAAGGTCTGCATATTCGGTCAGTTCCTTCATAACAGCTTCGGCAAGACCATCAATTTTTACTTTCTGGGCCATGTCATCTCCTCACTTTCTGACAGGAGAGTTTGATGCATTTCCTTTTGAAATTCATATGATCCACTGCCAAAATGTCATATAGTTCGCCTCCAAATTGCACTCGGTATCCAGTAGAAGTGAGGGCAGCAGCTTTCTTGCAGTAACGGATCGTGAAATCAATCTTGGAATCGTCTACTACAAGACTGGCATCGGTGGACTCTTTCCCAGCTTCAGCACTAACGGTGGCATAGCAAGTGTAGTAATCTTTCCAAGCGTTCTTTCGATTCCCAATGGCATCCGAGATGACCTCATTCTTCTGAATGTAGATGCGAACGTTTAGTAGCTCAATGTTCATCAGAAAGCCTCCTTTCTGGAACCAAAGAGAAGAGAGCGCAAAGTCAGTGTTAGAGCATGATGGTCAGCTTCCTCACGGTGCTCGTAGAGATAGGCTACCGCATAAAAGACAGCAGGCTTTGCATTCTCACTTCCTTCAAAGACATCTTCATTCTGCCTTGTGATATCCATGCAGAGGCGTGTAGCCGATGTAATGAGTGTTTCGATAAGGGAATCATCGTCATCAAAATCTACTCGGAGATATTGCTTCATTTCTTCTAAAGTGACAATCATCGTTTATCGCCTCCAATCATAAAAGGAAGGTAGCGTCTCATAAGAGAGGACGCTACCTTTCATGCTTAGCCCTTAGAAGAACCATTGAGTTTCAAAATCTGTACTGCTTCCGGAAGAATTAGCTTGCCATCGACACGTTCCTTTGCCACATAGCCAATCATACCGTTGCCTGCAAAGAGCTCAGTGAGCTGCTTGAAGGAGCGAGTACCACGATCACCAATGTTGTAATAGCTGTAATCACCGAAAGCGATAGCATTCTCCGGCGCATATGCAGAGGTATGAACGGCATAGCCAAGTACCTTATCCGGTTCACCGGACTGATAGGAAGGCTGCCAGATGTATGCACCATTGTTGTCCTTCAGCTTGCGGAGCTGTGCCAGTGTTTTATCGTTCATGATGAAACTTGCATTCTTTCGGTACGGACGCTTAAGAGCATATACTAGGTCGAGCATATCATCAGACTTGATCGCAGCGGAAAGTGTGCCTGCTACTGTACCGCCACCAGCTGTAGCAAAAAGTCCTGTCGGTTTGCCGGAACCGTCACCATTGAGGAATGCATCCTCCTCGGCATTTGCTAAAGCCTTGCCAAACTGATCGATGATGTAATTTTCAAGACCGAAGGCGTTATCATAGAGAAGTTCTTCGGTTACCTTGATAGCTACATGGAGCTTGTGTGCATCCAAAAGGATCTGACTGAAGGTCGCATCAGAAAACTGAAGAGCACCGCCTTCTTCGATCCATGCAGCTGCAGGTTTGGTAGCAGCGATGTTGATCTTATGCTCACCGGAAGTTGTGATAGTGTGTCCAAGACTTCTCATGATATTTTCTTCGGTAAGAACATCAATCAAACGACTGTCATATTCTTCTGGCACAAGGTAGCCGCCATCGGCATCAACACCTTCCTGCAGAATATTGGATACCTGACGGAAGTTGGTACGGAGCGCCTGAAGCATACCATTCTTGTATTCATCAGAAGCACGACCAGTTTTTGTAGGTTTATCGGTGGCAGAATTCCCCGGCTTAGAAGTGAGAGGCTTGTTTACCGGCTTATTAAGCTCGGATTCCAATGCTTCCTGTCTTTCAAGACGAGCAATTTCCTTACCAAGATCTGCGATTTCCTGTTCCATTCTGGAATAAGTAGCATCGTCCTCGGCAGTAAGTGTACCTTTCTCGGTACGATGAGAATCGAGAAATGCCTTTGCAGCATTCCACGCTGTATTGCGCTTTTCACGCAGTTCTAAAATAGTCATAGTTGAATACCTCCATTAAATGTATTGTTTGATTAGGTCAAGACGCTCCATGAGAGAATCTACAGAGCGTTCCGGTGTTTCGGGCTTTTTGATACGGCACTTCGCAGCCAATTTATCCATAAGAGAATTGGTTACTGCCGCACGAGAGAAAAGCATCGGGCCAGTAGCATTATTTTCTACAGGCGTCTCAGCAGGTCTTGTTAGAATTTCATCAGCAAAGCCCATATCAATGGCTGTGTGTGCATCCATCCAAGTTTCCGCATCCATGAGATGAGAGAGCTTGGCACGGCTCATGCCCGTTTTGATTTCATAGGCGTTAATGATGGACTCCTTGACTTCATCCAGCATGGCGATAGCTTTTTGCATTTCAGATGTGTCACCCATAGCTGCAGTCATCGGGTTATGAATCATGAGCATGGATACCGGAGATACCAGCACCTTTGTACCTGCCATAGCGATGACAGATGCAGCAGAGGCTGCGATGCCATCAATTTTCACGGTGACATTGCCGGGATATTCCATCATCATGTTGTAAATCTGAGCTGCGGCCACACAGTCACCTCCCGGAGAGTTAATCCAAATGGTTATGTCCCCGTTTCCGGCAAACAGCTCATCTCGAAAGAGCTTAGGTGTGATATCATCATCAAACCAGCTTTCCTCTGCGATGGTGCCGTTTAGAAACAGTGTCCTCTCCAGTGTCTGTTCCTGCGTCTCCTGATTGGTCACCGTCTGATTCTTCCACTTCCAGAACTTCTTCATCGTTCTCGTCCTCCTTTCCGGCAGCAGTGGTAGCTGCGAATATTCCTGCATCCTCCAGCTTGGTCATGTTTCCATTGATGAGATATAAGTCACCACCAAGTTCCGGTGGGATGAGGTCCAGGTTTTCAAGTTCACGGATATCGTTAGCCGACATCCAGCCATTCTGCCTTGCAGTGGCGTAACCGTTCATACGGCTTTGATAATCACCACGCAAGAGACCGTCGACATTGAACTTTACAAAATAAGCAGCCTTCTCTGATTCAGACAGAAGGGCACGATTGATGGACTGTTCCCAACGGACAATCCAAGGCTCCAAGGTGTACTTCACAAATTCGAGAGATTGCTGCTCAATATTAGAAAAGCTCGACTTCTCAAGATCGCCGACCATGTGAGGCGGCACTCTAAAGATTCGAGCTATTTCATCAATCTGAAATTTTCTTGTTTCAAGAAACTGTGCTTCATTTGGGGAGATGGAGATAGGCGTGTACTTCATACCTTCTTCCAAAACTGCCACCTTGTGTGAGTTGTTCCCAGAGAAGCCTTTAGTCCAGCTTTCTCTGACAGCTTCCGGATTTTTTACGGTACCGGGATATTCTAAGATTCCTCCCGGTGTGGCGCCGTTCGCAAAGAACTTAGCACCATATTCCTCAGTTGCAATGGCAAGTCCGATAGCGTTCTTCGCCATAGCAATGGGAGAGTAACCGACCAGACCGTCAAAGCCAAGGCCTGGAATGTGGAGCACATCCGATGGCTTCAGAATGACGGTTCCGTTTTTCATAGTTGGTGCATCGGAATCTTGCATTTGATACTGGTAATAGAGGTGACCTTTGTCATCACGATCCACGCTCATTCGATTGGCCATTAGCGGATAGAGAGCAATGACTTCACCTTTGCCATTTCGTATAATTTGCGCATAGGCATTTCCATAAAGGAGAAGATGCGTCATCAAGGTTTCTCGGAAGACAAAGGATGTCATTTCCGGATTTGGCTCATCGTGTATCAATCGATAGAGTGGATGCTTGATAGCTTTTTCTTTGCTGCCAGAGTCCGTGTATTTATAGACATGGACCGGAAGCACAGCAATGGACTCGGAAAGAATCCTGACGCAAGCATAGACAGCGGTCATTTGCATGGCACTTCGTTCGTTGACGGATTTGCCAGAATTGCTTCCTCCAAAGAGAAAGCGATAGGCACTGCCATTGGTGCTGTTGGTGGGCTTGTCTCTGGAGTGAAAAATTCCTGATAAGAATCCCATAAATATTCCTTTCTGCCGCAAAGGGCGTATAAAATTCAAAGTTTCGTCATAAAATAATCTATGCAAATGCTTGCAATCGCAAGCAAAAGCGAATATAATAAAGAAAAAGGAGGCGATACCATGGCAAATACATCCGCTGTTTATGCAAGAATAGATACCAATCTCAAGGATAATGCTGAGAGCATTCTTTCTCAGCTTGGCATTTCTCCATCCAGTGCAATTCAGATGCTTTATAGCCAGATTGTACTGAAAAAGGGAATGCCATTTGAATTGAAACTTCCTTCTTCTAAACCATTAGCTGTTGGTGCAATGACCAGAGAACAGCTTGATGCAGAACTTCAGAAGGGTGTTGATTCCATCAAAGCAGGAAAGGTATATTCTGCAGATGAAGTCGATGCGGCACTTGCAAAGGAGTTTGGCATATGATGGATAGCTACAAGGTCGGCTATTCTGTAGATGCACTTGACGATTTACGTGAAATCTATTCGTACATTGCGAATGAACTCCTTGTTCCGGAAACTGCTACTGCTCAGCTGGGTCGCATCAGAAAAGAGGTTCGTTCATTGGATTTCATGCCAGCCCGTTATGCGTTAGTTGAATGGGAGCCTTGGCATTCAATGAAAATGCATCAGCTTCCGGTTGACAACTTTATCGTGTATTATCTGGTTGATGATGAGGAAAGGGCAGTTACAGTAGCACGAATATTCTACGGTGGCCGTGACATCGAAGGAATTATAAATTCGAATAAATAACTATGAATGGAGCTTTTGCATAAAAACAAGAGCTCCATTTTTTATATGAACAAAATTCCTCTTTCATCGTAAACAGAAGCACCTGTATTGTTTCCACAGCGGATCGCACGGTCGAGGCCCATGATGGTGGCAACAGCACCGTCTATCTTTTCTGTTGACTTTTCCTTATCCGCCTTGATGTTTCCTGCTGGATCAGTACGGATATAGATGTTATCCATCATCCAGCGAAGTACCGGATGACCGCCGTGAGCCAGCTTTTGCTCCAGCGTTAGCTTCATAAGTTCTTTTGTCGGTGGGGACATATCCTTAAATCCCTGGTGGCGACGTCTATAACGAGGAACAGCCCCATCTGGGACCGTCCTGCCTGATATTTTCTTCAGGTGGTTTAGTTTAATTTGTTCAGCAGGATGCTAAGTGCAAGTTTGGCTTCTTCACATGTGGGCTCAATGTCCCAGCCTCTGTCGTAGTTGGCAATCCACTCACCATCCATCTTCAGGCTGAGTTTTGAAATCTTACCACCGTTGATACCGTAATCTTCACTTGGTTCATCAAAGTATTTCACCCAGTATTTTACGCTTTTGTATCCGCCGTTTTTCTTTGGAATACCGATTGTTCCTTCTTTCCACATGGTTTATGCCTCCTTTACCGTCATCTTGATTGCAGGGATAAGGGCGTGTTCGCCGGTCTTCCAATCCGTGTAGCGTGCCTTTACTGTGGTAAGGCCTGCCATACTGATTCCTTGCTTTTCGAAGGCTGCAAGGGTTTCGATGAGGCTTGAAAAGGTGGAGCTGATGGTAAATTCGGTGATGCCGTTGGCCCTCAAGGTCTGAGCAATTTCTTCAATGTCGTAATCCCAAATGACCTCGTTGAAGTCGATAAGCTCGTTTCCGGTTTCCTTGCTGGTTCTGTATGCCCAGAATAAGGTTGCGTTAATGCCGAGTTCTTCAAGGCTTGTGGCACTCTGCTCGATGGCTGCTTCAAATGTTCTGATTTCTTTCATGGTAGGTTCCTCCTAAAAATGTGTTTTCCCTTTCGGTAGTACTATATATCACTCTAAAAGCACATAATAGCAAGTCAATTTGAGACATATAGTACACAAATATTCCGAGAGAAAACTGTATATATAGGAGAAGTGCTAGTCATCAAGGTGAGGAATTTTTAGGATCTTATTGCCTATTGAAATTTCATAGTATGATCCACAATTTCTGCACATATTAGCCTTGGTCCAAGGACCTTCGAAGATAATATAAGTCGTGGATGTACCGTCTTCAAATGTGACTAATAAACAGTTGGTTGTTTTAACCGTCCATCCAGGATTAATATCTTCATAATATTTTATCTCTGACTCTGATATATGAGATTCAAGTATTTTATAATTCATATACATGGTTCCTTTCTTAAGCGATTTGATGCAATTTATGCAAGTGCATGCATAATAATTGGAGAATCAGATCCTGCATAGTCAAGTGCGCGTATCGTGTTATAATTGATCCATTCCTCAGCATCTGTTTCTTCAAAGCCTTCTTCTTCAATGAGCCATTTAACCATTTTATCGTAATCATAGATGGCACGACTGTCCTCTGTGACTCCGATTAAAGCATCATCGTAAGAGAAATCAGTTAAAAGTTTTATGCGACTAATATCATAATCAGCCAATTTATCAAAGCTCGTCATATATAGTGTTTCCTTTCTCTGTTAAATTATCGAAACATAAATTGTGTGTCATCATCAATCCAGAGATGCATATCATCAGCAGTTAATATTGCATGATCGGAATAAATTTCAGTGATGATTAGCTCTTTTTTGGAGAGAGCCTTCAGAATACGCTCATCAATGGTTCCTTTTGTGATGATGTGTTCTATCACCACGGTTCCGGAGGTTTGGCCCTGTCTCCAAAGTCGGGCGTTGGTCTGCTGATATAATTCCAGTGACCATGTCAACCCAAACCAGATAAGGGTGGAACCGCCAGCCTGTAGATTGAGTCCATGACCGGCAGATGCAGGATGAATGACTGCGACTGGGATTTTTCCGGCATTCCAGTCGGTGATGTCCTTGCTGGACTTTATCTCTCTCACATCAAAGCGCTTTTTGATTCGTGAGAGGTCGTGCTTGAACCAGTAGGCTTGGCTTTGGTAGGAGCACAAGGCTGGCAGAAGTATTTAATGAGATCCTTACCTTCTGAGAGCTTTTGCTTTTCCAATCCCAGAACAGCACCGACACCCTCCAATGAGAGCGGAAGCCCCATTGTGGCGGACCAAATCATAGAGCAACGCCAGCTTTCCGGATTCAGATATTCTCCGGTCGGATAACCTAAGAAACGAGAAAGACAGATACGTTCAAAGGTAGCATTGAAGGCCCACTTGATGACATTCTCATCCTCCAAGGCAAGAAGGATCTCTTTTGGAATTTTTTCTCCGCAGGCAAGGTCAATGACCTGAACAGGCTGACTATCTACACTGTAGGCAAAGAGTAAGATTTCAAAATCAGGTGATTCTACATAGCGATATACGCCGGTTTTCTGAAGTGGTATATCGCTGTAGGTTTCGATATCGATACTAAGTGTTTTCATGAGATTGTCCTTTCTACAAAACAGGCAACAGAGAAATCCCTGCCGCCTGCTGTGTTACTGTTTATCTTTATTGGATTTGTATTTATTGATGTCACGACGAATATGGTATACAGCATAACGAACAAGGTAAAAAATGATTTTTCCTACGTTGTAGATGATGAATCCATATACCGCCACAAAAAAGGTATAGGCGATGACGTTAGCAATAAATAGATTTAAGATTTCTGCAAATTCATTCATAGATTGTCTCCTTTTGTCAGAAAATGTGCTGGCGGCAGTGAGTCCACCGCCAGCAGGTTGATAAGTTACTTAAAGTCTTTCATGCGCTTTTCGTGGTATTCGAGGTCACGCTTGTCCTTTTCCTGCTCACGCTTTTCACGTTTATGATCGTTGATGATACTTTGAATCATGGAGATGGCAGTAGTAAGACCGACGCAAGCGAAGCAGCCGATACAAATATTTACGAGAATTGTGCTAATTGTGATTGTGTTCATAGTCTGCCACCTCCGTTAGTCAAGAAAATCATCGTCGTCATCAGTCGCAAAGTCGGATTCAGCAGATGCCTTACCGCCAAGAGGCTCGCCATCACGAATCTTCTGCAGATTGTTAAGGCCGCAGGCGATACCTTTATTGCCAGAGCTGTTGAAAGCGTAAAAACTGATGCTGGCACGACCGTAGACTCCAGAGTAAACCTCAGAACGAGTGAGGATAGGATTGCGGTCAGCGTCTACGATACCCGGTGCAGAGGTTGCATTTGCATTTACAAAGTAGCTGCCAGCGTATGCAGGATCATCCGGTCTTTCAAGATCTCCGTCACGAAGTGGCGTTTTAAGTACGGAAAGAGCAGGTACGGACTTACCATTGCCCTTGAGCTTTGCTTCACCTTCACGGTATGCAGCCTCGATAGCGGCTTTAATCTTTGCAACAGTCATTGTGTCGGACTTCGGGATAATCAGGCTGACACTATATTTCGGAGTGCCACCGTTGATGGACTTAGGTTCCCAGACGTTGGCATAGCTCCAGCGTGTGTTAGGACCAGTGATAACCTTCATTGGATTTGTCATTTTTACATTTTTACTCATTGTCATATTCCTCCATAAAATCATTTTTTGCTGTATTCATTGCCGGGCGCTTATCACTTTCCGGCACAAGAGTAGGTTTGCCTTGTGGCTTTTCAATATAGGCTGCAAGGAGTTCCGCGAAGCGAGATTTACCGAGCAGCTTTTGCATGGCAGTGATACCAAGTAACTTCTTTTCATAAGGGTCAAAGCCAGCGGCTTCGACAGTCTTTGATACTGCGTCTTCGTTGGTATATCTGCGATTAGAGCGACCTTCGACCAGTTTCCATCCAGTCCATTCTTTACCGCTGATTGCCTGCTGGAGTGCATACTCCTTAATGTCGTTGGCCCAGGAAATCAGTTCATCGACACGGGAAAGGATGACTTCGATTTCTGAATCCGTAAGCAGTGGTGGCAGTTTGAAATCGTGCTGTGCGAGTAAAAGATTGGCTTCTGCTCTGGCCCTGCATTCATGTTTTGCCTTACAGAATCCGCACCATTCACCGCACAGGAAATTTCCATCACCGGCAAAAGCGAGGTCTGCGGTAGGTTTCAGAACTTCATCGGCCCATTGATACAGGTCATCCTTGCTGACCTCATAGGTAGAAACGTTCTGACGCCTGGGTTGGTAGATGGTCATGCTGACCGTATCGATGTCATAAATATCATCGAAAAGCTCCAGAGCGCCAAGGGCGTAACACTTCATTTGTGGATTGTCTTCGGCGGAAACAAGGATTCCAAGACCGTGTTTATAGTCAATTACGTGCATAGTTCCATCGCTGATGAGAATAGCATCTGAAGTTCCGAAGCCTTGTTCTACCCAACGGGAGAAGTCTACTCGTTGCTCAATCAGAACAACTGGATCCGAGCAGATCTGCTTGGCATCTTCCAAAAGCTCCATAATAAAGCTGGCGTAACCGGTAGCACAATCTTCCATTTCGGCATTGTACCAATTGAGACTTTTGGTTGGATCAGTAGCTTTCATGCTGAGAGCTTTACGGAGCTTGTACTCACAAAGAGCGTGTGCATCGGTGCCTTCTGCAGCATAGTCGCTACCTTTATCCTCATAGGCTTTGATCGTTTGCTTGAGCAGATTCGTGAGATCCGTTTGTCTGAGCGTAGGTTCTATCAGAAGATAACGGACATCTATGCCACAGCTCTTGATTACGATCGCACAGCAAAAACGACCAAGCAGTTTTTTGCAAAGGTGCAGAACAAGATGCATTATGCAGTTCACGGCCATACGGCAGCAGAATTGATTTATGAGCGAGCAGATGCCGACAAGCCACATATGGGATTGACCACATGGGCAACAGCACCGGAAGGCAAGATTGTAAAAAGTGATGTGAGTGTTGCAAAGAATTATCTTTCAGAGCAGGAAATGCGTTCCTTAGAGCGTATCGTTTCGGCATACCTGGATCTGGCAGAGGACCGTGCAGAACGTCACATCCCGATGACGATGGAGGACTGGGCAAAGCGTCTGGACCTATTCCTGATGGCGGATGACAGAGAGGTTCTTCAGGATGCAGGCAAGATCACGGCAGAGATTGCCAAGGCAAAAGCCGAGACTGAATTTGAAAAGTATCGTGTTATTCAGGACAGATTATTTATGTCTGATTTTGATAAGTACATGCTGGAATTGGAAGAGAATGCGAAGAAGTAATAGGATCGGTTCTCTCTTTCAATGCTGGATTTTCAGGTATGATAAGGTCGAGTGCATGGGAGACAGGCCATCAATTAGGGCTAAAATAGCCGTTGACCTGTTCTTTGTAGGAAGAACGGACAAGGTTGAGACGATGGCGGGTCCTCGCAAAATTTGACTTTTATGTTTGAATCACTATAATAGTAGAAACGAATAAAAAAGTTGAACTTTTTCCGTGGACGGGCGAGGTTCAGGCAGCGATATGGATAGCAGAATGTATCAAGATATTTTTGCCACAGAATTTGTGGATATGTTTCCACGAACAAACGGAGATATTTTGGTACATACCATATTAGCCGGGACAGGTTCCTGATGACCGACATCAATCCGGACCTATCGAGCCATGTGGAGACGGTTGTTCTTTTGTCCCAACAAAAACCAGATGACACGATAGAGATCGACTTAGACCTGGACGAGCTGGATGCCACCAGTGCCGAGTTGAAAGCAACCTATCAGGAAATCAAAGATTATGTGTTGAAAGAATTTGGCTTGAAGGTTTCAAGTTTATATATTTCTCAGGTAAAACGCAAATGTGGAATT
>ENA-ORUL01002073-ORUL01002073.1-human-gut-metagenome-genome-assembly--contig:-NODE-2073-length-12278-cov-7.385175_pt1 | contig 12278 bp, 6 predicted proteins | sample MGYA00242084_ERZ509219 | MGnify/ENA primary metagenome ERZ509219 (study PRJEB26280, sample SAMEA2338792) | human gut metagenome | biome: human gut; feature: human-associated habitat; material: faeces...
CCGGCGGTCCTTCATCCGGAGATAAGATATTAGCTCGTGTTAATGCCGGTGAAATGATACTCAATCAAGGCCAGCAATCTCATTTATTCGAAGCGATTAATTCCGGAAGATTGGGTGGAGGTGGAAATATATCTTCATCGGTAACAACCAGGGTCCGGGCAAAGGATCTGATTCTGACTATCAACAATGAACTTAAATCACAAGGGAAAAAGCCTATATCATGAGCTACGGACTAATATATACAATACCATTTGCCGCAATAGATAACATTCCATGTGTTGTGGAGATAGAGAAAGAAAATTATTCGGGTGAAGTCATTGAGCTGGTTGCGGGGGCTTCACCATTCACTGTCGATATTGCAGATGAAGAATTCCTGTATACGCCTGTCAGGTTCAGTACTGCGACAATTCGCGTAGTAGGCAGCGATTATTTGCAGAGTCTATTTTCCACAGCCTATCAGCAATACCGGGTTATATTCAAAAGAGATGGGGTAGTAACGTGGTATGGGTATATCAAGCCGGAACTATATACACAGAATTACAGCTCCTCTAAATTCGAACTGGAGATAGAGTGTATGAGTGCGATGTCCACGCTTGAATTTATTGATTATGACGTAACCGGAAGCAGAAAGGAATTTGTCTCGTTATGGAGTTTACTACAGAAATGCATCAAAGCAACTTCTGTACAATATAATGCAGTATATATCCCATACGTCTATGCGAAAAACGAAAAGGAATATTTATCAGGCAGAAGTAATATACTTTGGGAGATGAGAATTAGTGAACAGAATTTCTTCGATGAAGACAACAAAGCGCTGAAACTTAAAGAGGTACTCGAAGAAGTATGCAAATTCCTCCACTGGACCTGTGTAGATTGGCGAGGAGAGCTTTTCTTTGTCGATATAGATCATAACGGAGTATATCATAAATATAACAGTGGACTGATCGAGAAAGCAGATGCAGTATTTAATAATCTCATCGTACAAAACATTGGATTTACCGGATCTGATCATTCTCTGGATGTACTCCCTGGCTATAATAAAGTAACAGTGAAATGTAGCAATTATCCTATCCCTGAAACTTTAAACTTCAGTGTTAATTATGACGACCTGGACAGATTGGCTACCTTACCAGATATAACATCCGGAGATGACGTGTCGCATCGCATCCTCCTGAATCCAGGGGATTTGGAGATGTATCAATACCAACAATTCGCTCATCGTGTAGATATAAACGAATACAAAAACAATATAGAAGCGGATAATCTTTTAGGCGCTATCCCTATGAGGTATTGCAACTACAAAATGGTAAATAAGGATGGTGGTAAGGTTCCCGATATTACAGAGTATAGCTATACTGACGTTGTTAGAATAAGATTGAAAAACAAAGATGGGGTAGCATTGGGTGGATATGTTCCAGTATTTATATTGCGAAGTCCATGCGTCGCATATCCTCCAGGGGTATTTTGTATAAATGCCTCTGTCAGGTATTTCCAAAACGAACCTTTATCTCCATTGTCAAAGGACAGATGGGGAGGAAACTTATTAATCGGAACCAAATTATTTATTGGTCATATAGACCTTACGACTGATGATCCGGTACTCGGAAATAATCTTTATAAATGTACATATTTGTCATTCGGGGCATACGAGAATGAGGGTTATAAAGCGGTCATTAACGACAAGAAGCTAACGGACCCTTATGAAGGCGCATCCGGTAAAATGATATATTCTTCTTTTACGGGAAGTGGAATAACGGCCGGAGAGCTGGAATTTCAACTATTGGCTAGTATGTATCCATCCGAAGTTAATAAATATGGGGTATTCTTACAAAACTTTACTGTAAGATTCATTCCTCGGGATGGAGAGGATACTACATCTAATTCTGATCGTATTTATGAGAACGCGGTTAATGAGAACTACATCAATGAACTCGATGAGATCGAATTGAAAATCAGCTCATACAACCATGATGGCGCGGGTTATGGCAAAGTTATTTTAAGTGAAGATTACCTGAGAGACAATCTTTATTCAGTCATAGAAGAAACTACAGTCCGTCCAGAAGAGCAACTTATTCGACGTATTATCAAACGTTATAATGCCCCCCGTATCAAATTAACGCAAGTAATAAAAGCGTCATCCGATATAACTCCTTTATCCCGCTTGTATGACAATTATATGGTTAATAAGAAATTCATCAACGCAGGAGGCACTATCGACTATAAGATGAATCAATTTCAATGTATAATGATAGAAGTATGAGTAGTAACATCGTCATAAAATCAAGAGCAATTCCTGCCAGTTCCAGGTCGAAGAATTATCGTAATGGTACTGTTGTACATACCGGTGGTGGCGGTAGTAGCTCATCTTCCTCCGGCATTGGTTCTGCTGATACAGGATTGAGCAAGGATATTCACGTAAACGCACCAAAGACCGGTCATATAAATCCGGGAGAAATCCTGCGTAAAGGTATGGGATACGAACAGATATTCCGGAAAATGCTTTATGCGCCTACTCCTGCGACACTAATAGGTAAATTGTCAACCGCTAATGATGTTGAGTTCGGATCAACCAAAGGCTTCATTACATATACCGCCACCCGCAACGACAATGGCGTAATGATCAAAGCATTCTACGATGACAAAGAAGAAAACGTATTGGAATTCACAGGCGATCCTGCCGGTGTTCAAACCGCAACAAGGCAATTACAAGGAAACTACACACAGGGAGAATCCTATACTGCAACAGTCATATATGCCGCTTCTGACGACGGAGATATAAAAGAAACGATTTTGACCAGCAAGATCAGCGTGAATGTACATAGAAAATGGTTTGCAGGCGTTTGTAATTCGGTTCCTACGACTTCAACCGAGGTGCGGGCACTTTCAGGCAGTGGATTGTATAAGGGCGCCGGATCATACAAGTTCACAATAGGCAATTATAAGACTTTCGTTATCTGTATTCCAAACGGTACCATCAAGGATGTTTCACTGGAGAGATACCAATATAATTTCATGGATTTGGCTTCCGCTGCCACTCCGCGAAAGATCAGTGTTGAAGGTGCTAATGGAAGTACACCTTTGGAATATACGATGTATGTGTTCAGTACGGCTACGACAAGCAGCGAAACAGATAATTTCACCTTTAAAACGAATTGAGTATGGCACTAGATATAAAAGGGAGCAGTTTCGCCGGCAGATACAAGCGTGTCAATGGTTATTCTATTGATTCGACTGACGTGTGGGAAACCTTAGAAGAAGCCCGTGTCTATGCCCGTAATACAGACACGGAGCCTTATGTTCCCTATGCCGGACAAGTAGTTTCCGTCATTGAGAATGGAACTATTTATAAACTAGTAAAGGATGATACAATACCTGAAACTGACGGTAAGAAACATTTCAAGCTTGCCATTATCGGCAGTAACAACGACAATGATGATCGGTATGTACGAAAAGACATAGCCGAAACAATCGAAAAACTGATGACCTTCCTTGAAGGTATCAATGCGAAGGGGACATCTACGCTCGAACAGATAAAGCTCGTCGGTGACATACTGTCCAGCAACTTTGCAACCGGTAGCACCGGCTTCGGTATCTACAAGGATGAGCAAGGCAACTATCATCTGGACATTGACTTCGTTGATATCCGCAAACGTCTGAATGTTGAGAGTCTGCAAGTCAATCAGGCCACTTATGTCGGCGGCAAGCAATACAACTCAGACGGTATTATCTGTAACAAGGTAGAAGATAAAGGAACCTTCTGGAGATGTTACTTTCGGACCACAGATGCGGAAGGCAGAATCATCTATAATCCGTTTGTCGTAGATGACTTGGCAAACTGTGAGACATTCAATCTAAAAAGCGGAAATCACTATTACTGGCGTGCGGTTGTCGGCATTGGCGATGATTTCATCGACCTGTCCAAGAGTGACTGTATATCAGGTAGCGACGATCCCTTGGCAGGTGACAGCATTGTACATCTTGGCAACAAAACGGATCCCGAACGACAGGGTACGATCCTGTGGGATAGTGTAACGCCCGGCGGTCCCTACATTCGTATATATAAAGGTATCAACTCCTATACGATGCCGGAACCGCTTATCGACCTGAATACTGTACTAAGTGAGATATCCGCTAAGTTCATTAATCAGGCCACAGGGAAAGATATAGACGATACTATTAATGACCTTCAAACGGACATGGATCTTGTCAGGGAGCAAACGGATAAGGAATACACTCTGTGGTTCTTTGACTACGATCCCACGCTGGAGAATCTGCCGGCATCCGAGTGGACTACCGATGAACTTAAAACCATGCATGAGCAGGACATGTTCTATAATCGTCTGACGGGACATGGATACAGATTCGAAAAGGATGGCAGTTCATGGAGCTGGAATGATATAACGGACCATCTGACGCTGAAAGCACTGGAAGACGCATCCAAGGCTCAGGATACCGCTGACGGGAAACGACGAGTATTTGTATCCCAACCAAAGGATTCCGATGTTTATGATATCGGCGATATGTGGGCGAATGCGACCTATTCCGGCGAAGGCATCTCTTATAAGAATGACTCTCTCGTCTGCATCACTGCCAAGGCAAAAGGAACAACCTTCTCTATAAAACACTGGCAACCTAGCTCAACGGCTACCACTGCCTATCTTGAGAATTTAGGTGACCGGATACTCGCAGCCGTAACGGATTCGGAGGAAGGCATCGAAGCGGCAAAAAGACTAGCCAATCAAGGTATCAGCGATGCGTATGATGCTGCTCAGGACGCACTAAACGCTCTGGGAATTGCAAGAGATGCACAGGAAACGGCAGATAAAAATACGGCTGTTATACAGGTGACTAAGGATTCTATTGCCGCTCTTGTAGAAGGAATCCATTTTGATAATTCCGGTAATATCACAAATATTAATACGAGCGGATTGGTAACGACCGACGATTTCAATGTACTGTTATCTAAAAAGATAACCTTTGACGCAGAAGGTCATGTAAGTAATATCAGCACATCCGGTCTTGTTACTGAATCAGGTTTCACTCAGTTGTTTACCGAACAGGCCGAAGCTGACGGATACGTAAAGAGGGCTGAGATCAGTACATTCATCACGGAAGATGATGCAGGAAGATTGATATCGAACGCAGTGATATCCGCAGATCAGATTAGGTTCAACGGCAACATTGTGGCCAATAATACATTTTTTGTCGATGAAGCCGGAAATCTGACTTTAAACAATATCACGGCTAAAGATGCAATACTAAATAACGTGACGGCAAATGATATTGTGCTAAACAATATGACCGCTACCGGTGGCAAGATCGGTGGATTTGATATAAATTCCTATGGTTTGATAAATGACGGTACCCGGGATTGCTATATAAAGATGCAAAAGCGGGAAGGAACCACTTCCGGCAAATATGTCGAACGTTATGCGAGTCTGGGTAATGCCCTCCCTTTGTCAGCAGGGAGGAAGTCAGTATCCATGATGTCATATACCGGAGAAGAATATGACGAGCATACTGTTCTTTCCCTTGCTTCTACCGGCAGTACGATGAAACGTAATCTCACGGGAGGATACGCTAATCTTTGTATACAAGCGATTGGAGGATGTGACTGGAATATGAATCCGGGAGACCATTGGTGCATGCCGGGGCTTCTCGGTATCATTCGTTACACATGTACATTCGCCAATAACACCTACACTCACGGCGCACGCGTCGTGTGGGGAAATGGAATACCGGCTTCGATAACACACAGTATTAGTGAAGACGTAGATCATCCTGTGATACGTTTCAATATGGATATGGGGCATGAAGATTACTCTGTAATTGGACAACCTTTTGGTGTATCTGCCAGATACAACAGATGGAATATGGGAGTCAACACTGAAGGTCTTGACAGCGGTGGTTTTTCTATATCCTGTTGGTACATTGAGGCCAAAGTCATGCCGGGAAGGATAGATTTGTTCGTGTATGGAAGACCATGTAAATAATTTCACCATATAAAATCAGAAATAAACAATTATGAAAATCAATTTTAAGAGAATCGAGGCGCAGACTTCTTTCGAAGGCGGTAAACAGACCTTCGACACCGCTGAAACGGTTGGTAACGAAATGATGTACAACGGCAGCATCCTGCTCGACATCGGTTTTGAGGAACTGGCTAAGCAGATCTACTACTCAAGTGAAGAAGTAGAAGTTCCTGAACGGTATTGCAAGGCGATGGAACTGGTGGTGAAGAACTCACGTCTCATAGCTGCGGTGAAAAGAGAAATAATCAACCAGTTGAACAAGTAGTATGGGGTATATCAAGTTTGTTTTAAGTGTGCGCAAAACGGATGACAAGGGTAATACCACCCGTACCGTGATCAGCCGTGTTGAAAGCGACATGGCTGATACCGGCATGCTTGAGACAAACCTGATCATGCATGCGCTTTCAGCACGCGGAAAAATAGAAATCAAGGAGGAAGGCTTCCCGTATGCCTTCCCGTTAATATTTGGAGAATAGTTTTATGGCACTGAATGTAGAACATAAGGAAGAAAATGAAGGCAAGAATTCCCGCGGCCGTTTGTCGGCTGAAGAATTCAATAATCTGATCGATACCGTCAAGGAATTGGAGAAGGACGCAAATACTCCTTCTTCAATAGGAGAATTAAAGAATGTCTCCCCTGAATCCGATACGGCAGAAGACGGTTCCGTATTACTGTACGGCAATAATGGATGGTCTCCTGCCGCCGGAGTGTTTATTCCCACCGGAGTTGCGGAGGACGGATCTATTATAACCACCTTTGAAGACTTAATGAACTATATTTCCTCACATAGCGGCGGAGGTGGAGAAACTGGGATACAAAGAAACCTGCGTATAATCAATAACCTAGACAGTAAAAGCCTGTCAGCCAGCAAAGGGGAACCTTGCTATTTGAATTTTACTTTCATCAGCCAGGAAAGATACAGCACCAACGAACCTTATGAAGATACCGGAGAGCGTGGGTTCTGTCAGATCTCTGTTAAAAACAGCAACAGCGCTGAGTATCTTGTCGTCAAACAGCTGTATATCAGTTCCGGTTCTCCTTTCAGTATTGACGTTGCGGAGTTTCTGGCGTCCGGAGCAAACAATGTAATGATCAAAGTAACGGGAGAAGTGACGGAAGTGACGGCTCCGGCATTTGTATACACGGTACAGCTTACTTCATTATCCATCAGTGCGGACAATTTTAAATGGTGGACGGCTTACACCAGTGCCATTACGCTTCCTCTGAATATCAGCGGTAATATTTCAAAAACATTGTATGTGACTGTTACCGGGAAGGATTATAATGAATCCTACCAGATTCAGATCGGTACAGGCGTATATACGGAAACCGCCTACAATTACTCTGTAATCCACCCGGGCGTGACAGGCGTATTCAATATATCTGCTTATGTCTCGAACTCGGACGGGACGGTCAAGACAAGAACGATATCGTTCAATGTCATTTGCGCGGTAGCCGGCGAACAAAGGAAGCTGGTAGCCGTTAACAACATCCTCGGCAGGGCGACCAACTGGAGTGAGAACTCATTGTTCGATTACGCGATGTACGATGGCGACAATGTCATTACCTCCGCTAAATTCACCATCAAAAAAGATGGTGAGGATGTCTTTACTTCCGAAGAAGACAGTATCGCATGTTCCGCCAGACATACATTCTCATTCCCGATGGAGATTGAGACAATGGATAATACGGAATTTGAAATAACGGCCCATATCCTCGATGTCGATATGGAGCTGACATCCCCAATCACCTATCAGGTAAACAACTCCTTGGGATATTCGGCCGTGTCGGGCTCCGTATTCTATATGAATCCCAAGACCCGCTCCAACCGGCAGGGGAATCGTCAGGAAATCATAAATGAAATGGACGGTTCCGTCATCCCGGGCAGCTGGGAGAATATGAACTGGGGCAATGACGGCTGGCAATCGGACGAAGACGGGAACAAGGTACTCCGGCTTATGGCCGGCTCATCGCTGCGCATGGGATATTCCCCTTTTAAAAATGAATGCGCCCGCACTGGGAAGACTCTCGAACTTGACTATAAGGTTGATAACGTGACGGATTATTCCGAACCGGTTATCACCATATCGTCCCTGTCCGGTGGTTCATTTGTCGGATTGAACATCTATGCGGATGACATTATCATGCACTCCCAGTCACTTAAAAACGATGATGTACAAAGTTTGCATACGTTCGAGGGAAAACGCACAAGACTCACGCTGACCATTTTGCCGGACGCCTATGGCAACAGCGGATTCAACCTTTGCATACTGTATGTCAACGGTGTCAAGAACAGGGAATTCACCTACGAGAGCAATGATTATTTCGCCCATAACGGGATGATCGTGATAGGTTCCGGATATGCGGACGCGGACATATACGGAATACGGGAATATAACCGGGGACTGACCTCACAGGGAGTCCTGCGTAATTACATCAACTGGCTGAACACCACAGATTCCAAGGCAATTGTGACAGAGAATAATGACATCCTGGATCTGCACGGTTCGGATATCGATTTTGAAAATACGAAGGACCAGTTTAACGTAATGACATTCGACAATACAATTCCTTACATGGCGGATCAATCAACTCGTACCGGCATGTTGGAAGTGTTCTTTTATGACCATCCGGAATGGAATGTTTCAATCAGCAACGTGACCGCCAAGGGGCAGGGTACGTCATCCATGAAATACTGGATCTGGAATACCCGTTACCAGCTTGACAAGAAACTCTCCGTCATTCGTTACGCCGACGGCTCGGACTCCACCGCGGGAGCGAAGTGGTCAATGACACCGTCTCTTCCGGCTGGACGCAAGTTTACGGCAAAGAAGAACTATGCCTCCAGTATGCAGTCGCATAAGATCGGTGCGGTAAACTCCTATACGGACCTTATACGTGAAGTGGGTATCCTGAACGAGGCGATGCGCGCAGATGCGAAGGTCCGTGTGTCGGTTTGGGAAGCTCCGTTTGTGTGCTTTGAGAAACAAACCAATGACGAAGGGGAAACAATATACATATTCCGGGGATTGTATACCTTCGGCCCTGATAAGGGTGACGCCGACACTTTCGGCTATAACACCGATACTTATCCCAACCTGTTGAGCATTGAGGGATCGGATAATTCTCCCTTGCTCACCCTGTTCCGTGTGCCGTGGAATCCGGCAAAGGGATTGATAGCCTATAATGAGGATGAAGAGGCATTCCAGTACAATGGCCAGAACAGCTTCGACCTGGGCGAAGGGGAAGTGGAAAACATATCAAGCTTTATTCCTGCCTACAATTGTGTTTACCAGTGCTCGCCAAGACTGAAACCGTTTAACGGCACATTGGATGAGTTGAACGCACATCTTTCCGATTACAAGAATGAACCCTGCGAGTTCTGGATCGCCAAATCCGGTGACATTAATCAATATAATGTTTACTATTTTGAGTCGTCAGAAGGAAAGTTCATGCCATCTGATATCGGGGAGGGAACAATCAATCTGCTGTCGCAGCTTGCAGACAAGGGATATGGGCTTAACACTTCCGATCTTGCCGGGAAAACGGATGACGAGCTGAATACACTTTTCATAAATGCCCGTATCGCGAAATTCCGTATAGATGCTCCCGCATACTGGGATATTGACGACTGCCTGTTCTTTATGAATAATGTAGAATTCAATGCCGGAACCGACGAACGTGCGAAAAATACCTATCCATACTGTTTCGGTACAGAGACATCCAGGTGGCGTTGGCGTGTTGATGATGCCGACACCCGTTTTGATACAACCAATCGTGGTTTACCGGATAAAGAGTACAGTGTGGAAACGCATGATATGGACGAAACCGGAGCATCCGTCTGGAACGGCGAGACAAACAACTTCTTCAACCTGATGGAACTGGCATTTCCGGAAGAAAAGATAATCAGCATGCGCAAATCAATGACTGCCATGCAGACACTGGGCGGGCTAAAAAGCGGTAACGACCTTGAAAAACTGTTTGCGTTTTATCAGAAATACTACTTTGACCAGGCTCAGGAATATTTTCCCGCCAATGCCTATAATGCGGATGCGAAGTACTGCTATGAAAACGGGAAACTGGCATACAATAAAGGACACTATTCGAATGATACCGACCCGATCACCCAGTCGCTGGGCGACCATTATCTTGCGGAACAGCGATGGATTACGAAACGTATTCTGTACATGATGTCAAAGTATTCGTTCGGACTATTTTCTGCTAACGGGACGGATACTATCACCGTACGCGCTGCCGGTAACACAATCAAGTATGAACTGACTCCGGCTATGGATATGTATCCTGCGATTGCCAACGGCACAAGTATCATCCGGGGAAGGAGAACAAAAGCCGGAGAGATATGTGAGATGGAAATAGAACTCTCGGGGTCGGGAGACCAGCAGAATGCGATACAGGGAGCATCCTACCTACAGGATATAGGGGACTGGCATAATAAGAACGTGACCGGGTCTATGATCATTCAGGGAAGAATGCTCCGTGATATCCGGCTGGGAAGCAAGGACGGTCCGGTTGTCATCTCGATATCCTCCCTGACATTGTCCAATTGCATAAGTCTTCAGAGGCTGCTGCTGTCGAACATCGCCACCTTGGCCGGTACATTGAACCTGTCTGCATGCTCACATTTGCAGGAGATATATGCGGACGGTACATCCTTGACGCAGATTGTGCTTCCATCGGGAGGAGGGCTTCGTGTAATTCAATACAGCAGGCTTAACCAATACCTGTCATTATCTAATTATCCGTTACTGACAACGGAAGGCATTGGGATTGATTTGTGCAGGGATGTCATTACGGACTTCTTTATCGTGAACTGTCCGAACCTGTCTCCCATGCAGCTGCTTGTTGATATAATGAATGCACAGACGGGACAGGAAGATAACCATTCGTTGAAGCGTATCCGTGCTGTAGGTTTTGAGGAAACCTATAATGATTCAGGTATGCTGGATAAACTCGCTACGCTTGCCGATGGAAGCTATGAGGGATTAAGCTCTGAAGGATTGGCCGGAGAGGATAAATACCCTGTTTTGGACGGAACGATAACGGTGAATGCGAATACCTACGAGGATTCCGTCGAAGCTTTGAGATACACATTCAGGAAACTAACATTGAATATAAATGGGGAATTTTATGTCAGATTCAAAGATCCAATAGTCCAAAGCATGATTGCGGAATCCTATGGGGATGGAGTTGGAACTAAAATGGAGCAGATTAAATCTGTGAGGAGTTTAAATAATATGTTCAGAGAAAATTCTGAAATTACATCATTTGACGAGTTTAAATATTTCATTAACGTAATTGCGCGTTCAGAATCTCCTGACGAACCCGGATTGCCATATGCAGCCTTTATGGGGTGCTTCAATCTGAAATCCATAACAATAATGCCAACGGCTAAAAGAATTCAACCTAGTGCTTTTGAAGGCTGTACTGCACTGAAAAAAATAGTGGTTCCTGATACAGTATGTTTTTTAGGTACAAATATTTTTTCCGGTTGTACTTCGCTGGAAAGTGCAAATATACCCAAAGGATTTACTGATAGTGAATTTCCAAGCTATGTCTTTAGAGATTGTACTTCACTAGCTTCGCTTATAGAAATGCCTAAGACTGTCACTATAATAGGCATGGGGGCATTTAGTGGGTGCGCTTCTTTAGCGGGAGTTAAAATGATGGGAGATATCCCTCCATCTCTTAAATATAATGCGTTTGGTAATTCCACATTTCCTATTTATGTCCCAGAAGCAGCAGTTGGTGCTTATAAATCTGCTTCCGGATGGACTTCATTGGCTTCTAGGATTGTGGGATACTAATTTTAACTACAAATAAAAAAGAAAACCGCCTGCTCATCACGAGTTGACGGTTTAATAACACAAACAAAACAAACATTAAGGGAAATATCCCTAATTACTATGATATAAATAATGACTGGCAAAGATAGTATTAATATTTAAAATAAGTAAGCATGAAAAGGATTAAACGGGTATCTGATGGAAAATAACACCCATTATCCGGGGAAATAATAAGAAACCGCCTGCTCATCACGAGTTGGCGGTTGACAAAAACAAAACAAACAATATTAAAAAGGGAAATCCCTTATTGCTAATGCGTACAAAGGTAATAATAATATTTTAGATAGAGAAATATGGAATTAAATGAATGGCTGGCGCTAGTCGGTGCTTTGGGAGGCTTCGAAGCAATCAAATGGATAGTTAACTTCTATGTGAATCGTC
>ENA-ORUL01002096-ORUL01002096.1-human-gut-metagenome-genome-assembly--contig:-NODE-2096-length-12163-cov-3.527172_pt1 | contig 12163 bp, 10 predicted proteins | sample MGYA00242084_ERZ509219 | MGnify/ENA primary metagenome ERZ509219 (study PRJEB26280, sample SAMEA2338792) | human gut metagenome | biome: human gut; feature: human-associated habitat; material: faeces...
CCGCAGGCGGTGAATCCTGTAGGACAGGATTCTTCTATTTTAGAAAAAAGGAGAAACATATGGATACGATCGCAGCTTATCTGATCTTTTTAAATCTGGTGGGCTTCCTTATTATGGGAGAGGATAAAAGAAGGGCGAAAATGCATCGATGGCGGATCTCAGAAAGAATGCTTTTTTTAGTCAGCATTTTAGGCGGCAGTATCGGAACGTGGGCGGGAATGTATGTGTTCCACCACAAGACGAGACACTGGTATTTTGTTATAGGAATACCACTGATCCTCATTTTACAGATCGCAGGTGCCATCTGGCTTTATCGTCAGGGCTTATATCATTTATAATTATTTGATATAACTATTCTGGCTTTTGGAATTGCCAAAAAAAGGGAAGTCATATATAATGATAAACAAAGCAAAAGACAAGTGTTTTTCATAGAAAGACACATTGATCAAACAGCAAAGAAAGGGAGAATTACGGATTATGTATACACTGGAAGATATTCAGGCAGTTGATATGGAAGTGGCAAATGCCATCACCGATGAATTTGAACGTCAGAACAGCCATATTGAGCTGATTGCATCCGAAAACTGGGTAAGCAAGGCAGTGATGTCAGCGATGGGCAGCGTTCTTACAAATAAATATGCGGAAGGTTATCCGGGGAAAAGATATTACGGCGGATGTGAGTGTGTGGATGTTGTAGAGGAACTTGCAAGAGAGCGTGCGAAAGAGCTGTTTGGCTGTGAGTATGCGAACGTACAGCCACATTCAGGTGCACAGGCGAATATGGCTGTACAGTTTGCCATCTTAAAACCGGGTGACACGGTCATGGGAATGAACTTAGATCACGGCGGACATTTGACACACGGAAGCCCTGTAAACTTTTCCGGTACTTATTTTCACATTGTACCTTACGGTGTCAATGACGAGGGATTTATTGATTATGACAAAGTAGAAGAGATCGCGATGGAGTGCAAGCCGAAGATGATCATCGCAGGTGCAAGTGCTTATGCGAGAACCATTGATTTCAAGAGATTCCGTGAGATCGCAGATGCATGCGGAGCAGTTCTGATGGTCGATATGGCACATATCGCAGGACTTGTCGCTGCAGGACTTCATCCAAGCCCAATCCCGTATGCACACGTTGTCACAACCACAACACACAAGACACTGCGTGGACCGCGTGGAGGCATGATCTTATCCAGTCAGGAAATCGCAGACAAATATAACTTTAACAAAGCTATTTTCCCTGGAATCCAGGGCGGACCTTTGATGCATGTGATTGCTGCGAAGGCAGTCTGCTTTAAAGAGGCACTTCAGCCGGAGTTTAAAGTATACCAGCAGAATATTATCGATAATGCACAGGCACTCTGCAAGGGACTGTTAAGGCGTGATATTAAAATCGTATCCGGCGGTACAGACAATCACCTGATGCTTGTTGATCTGACAAATTATGATCAGACCGGAAAGGCAGTGGAGAAACTTCTCGATTCTGTCAATATCACCTGCAACAAGAATACGATCCCGAACGATCCGAAATCCCCGTTCGTAACAAGCGGTGTACGTCTTGGAACACCGGCAGTTACTTCCCGTGGACTAAACACAGAGGATATGGATCAAATTGCAGAGGCAATCGCCATGATGATCAAGGAGGGTGAACCGGCAGCTGATAAAGCGCGTGCAATCGTAAAATCGCTGACAGAGAAATATCCGCTGGAGAGATAAAAGAGAATAGAATATAATTTAATAATGAATAAAAAATGAGGAACCTGTTTCGTGACAGGTTCCTCGTTTTTTGTGCTTTTTGAGTTTGTTATTTTACATCATCTGCAATACGGTACAGTGTGTACGAGGTAGAAATCGTATTTTTATTTTTATCGAGATATGTGATTTTCACGATTGTCGGTGCCATAATATCACCATCACGGCTGTATGACTCATAAGAGTAAGTACCATATGCGTAAGAGTAGTCATGTCCGTAATAGTATCCATAATGTCCTAACTGGATACTCTTTCCATTTTTTACCTTTTTTGTTATCTCGGAGTTTGAATAAGTGGTTGAATAGGAAGAATTTGTTTTTGCAACTGGCTTGCTGTAAGTAGAGTATTCGATCTTCTTTAATTTATAACCCTTGTTCATTTTGACATTGACTTTGACAGAATTTTTATTGTAGACTGCCTTTGCGTAATCATATTCTTTGTTGTTAAAAGTTACACTCTTAAAAGGACTATTGTTAGAGAATGTCGGCTCGGTTACATTGACTTTGACAGTAAATTTTTTAATCTTTTTATTCTGTGCATTATATACATCAAAAGATACTGTGTATTTACCGGTTTTCTTGGCATAGACACCAACGTATCCGGAATTACTGGAGCTGGAAAGTGAAAGTCTTGTTACTTTGGCTTTCAGGTTTTTGCTCGATGTTTTGATATTTTTGATGTTTTTTCCGTTTGTACCGAGCTGTACGGAGATAGCCGAATCATTGACCATCGGATAATTTTTGTAATAAGAAACATCTACAGCCTTTGGGGCGCTTGGACCTGTTGCAGCAGATACCGGCGCAGAAGGGATCAGTAATAATCCGGCGCACAGGCAAAGTGTAAGAACAGCGCAAGTAATTTGCTTAAATAATTTCATATCAGATATCCTCCTGTTGGATTATTTTGCAAGACGGGAAATGGAATAAATACTCTCACATTCCTGCTTGGTATATTTGTCGATATAAGTAATAGTGATCTTGGTACGCGCAGCAAGTGAGGTAGAATAGTTTCTGCCGCTGGAATATGAATTATCAAATATATATGCGTACTCGCCAAGCTTTAAGGTGCTGTTGTTTTTCATTGTTTTTACAACTTCTTTACCTGCCTTATTGTAAGTGGTGACAGTGATTTTTTTCAGCGTGTAACCTTTGTTCATTTTAACAGATAATTTGCCGGATTTTTTGCTCGTAAGGGCATAATTAACTTCTTTACCTGCAAATTTGACAGATTTGACTGGCAGGTCATTTTTTACATATACTGTTACTTTACCCGAAGAAAGTTTGTTTCCTGATTTATCGCAGATATTATAGGTGACTTTGTATTTACCGGTTTTTTTGGCATAGAGGCCGATAGACGCAAAGGTATCCGTGTATGTATCGTCTGAACTGGTAGTATAATAGTGGGTGTTTTTTGCAATCAGATTTTTACTGCTGGTTTTGATGTTTTTGATATAACATACTTTGGCTTTTGGCAGATTGACATAGATTGCAGAACTGTCGAAAGAATTACTGGACATGCGAAGTACAGTGGTGGTCGGTTTGTTCCTGACGGCTGCGGATACCGTTGACTGCGGCTGCAGTAAAAGCATCCCGGCACAGAGACAGAAAGCTAAAAATAAGCTGACTGTTCGTTTGAAAATTTTCATAAGTGAATCCTCCTTGTTTATAAATATTTTATAGATGTTACAAAAACATTACAATATGAAGGGAAATTTTATACAATCATAAATTAAAAAATAAATAAGGGAATTTTAAGAAAATTTATAGCATTATATCAGGTAATTTTGATATGCCCAAACTTGTATTTTATGTCAGGTTATTTTATAATTGCATACAATAGATTGTGTATTTTATGAGCGGGGGGAGAGAAGAAAAAACAGAAACCCAGCCTGCCTGTAAAATATGCAGAAACGAGGAATATATGAAAAAACAGAGTAAAGGAGTTCCGACAAACCGTGATATCCGTTGGGACAGACTTGATAATACAGCACACCTTTTTCCGGTCATTGCCGGGGAGAGCATGAGCAATGTGTACAGGATCAGTGTTACACTGAAAGAGGAGATCAATCCGGAATTACTGCAGAGGGCACTTGATATGGTGCTTCCGAAGTTTGACGGGTTTAACTTAAGACTGCGGCAGGGGGTGTTCTGGTATTATTTTGAGGAAAACGGAAAAGCGGCGCCAAAGGTTCGCATGGAGAACAATTTTCCATGCAGATATATCCAGCAGAATAAAAACCGCAGTTATATGTTCCGTGTGACCTATTATAAATGCAGGATCAATCTGGAAGTATTCCATGTTTTGACGGATGGAATGGGAGGAATCAATTTCTTAAAAGAGCTGACTTACCAGTATCTGCGTCTGGCACATAAAGACCTGCAGGAAAAACTGGGAGATTCATTAAGTGTTGATACGTCTTTGAACCGGGAAGACAGTTTCTTAAAAAATTACAAAAAAAGTTCCGCAAAAGGATACCAGACAAAAAAGGCATATCTGATCCGTGGAGAAAAGTTAAGACCGGGCGAGTTCGGCGTGATGCACGGTTATATGAAAATACCGGAGTTGAAAAGGGTCTGTCATGCGATGGGAATCAGTATCAACGAATATCTGGTAAGTGTGTACATCTGGAGCGTTTATACAGAATGTCTGCACGGCATGCCGTCAAAGTGTCCGATCCGTGTTGCGGTGCCGGTTAATCTGCGGCCGTATTTTAATTCTATTACCACGAAAAACTTTTTTGTCATGGTGTCCGCAGAATTTCATCCGACCAAAGAGACCTATACGTTTGCAGAGGTGGCTGCAATCGTGAAGGAAAGCCTGCGAAGCCAGATCAACCGGGAAAATCTTGAAAAGCTGTTTTCCTATAACGTTTCCAATGAAAAACTGCTGATTGCAAGAGTTGTGCCGCTTTTCCTGAAAAACCTTGCAATGAAGTATGTATATACAACTTCTGCACTTGCCAATACTGCGACGATCACAAATATCGGCAATATTTCCGTGACAGAAGAGTACCGCCCTTATGTGGAAATGTTTCATGCATTTCTTGCCATGTCAAAGGGGCAGCATCTGAAAGGAACGATCTGCTCTTACGGGGATACACTTGTATTCAGTTTCAGTTATGATCTTGTCGATGCGTCTGTGCAGCGTGGATTTTTCCGGAAAATAGCCTCGGACGGGATTGCGGTAGAAATAAAGAGTAATGGAGTAAATTATGAGTAAATGCAGAAATTGTAATGTGGAGATATCAGATGAAACAGAGCGCTGTCCACTCTGCGGATCCGTGTTAGAATACACAGGTGAAGTGGAGAATATGTACCCGGATGTGAGAGTGCACACCCGGAAAATGACAATGATCAGTAAAATCTATCTGTTTTGTGCACTTTTGGTTGAGGTGCTGCTCATTTATATCAATGTGGTCACCGAGTCACAGATTGCATGGAGTGCGATCACGGGGCTTGGATTCTTTTACGGATATATGCTGATCCGTTTTGCAATTCTTGGAAAGACAGGTTACCGCGCCAAAATCACGGTACTCACGCTGATGGCGATACTGATCGTGATCGCAATCGATTTTCTGGTCGGCTACCGCGGATGGTCTGTCAATTATGCATTGCCGTCGGCGATCATTTTAGTCGATGTTGGTATTATCATCTGTATGATCGTAAACCGCAGAAACTGGCAGAGCTATATGATGTGGCAGATTTTTATGATCTTATGCAGCATTGTTCCGGTAATACTGATTTTTACCGGTATCGTGACGGCACAGCTTTTTGCACTGATCGCATTTGCGTTTTCCCTGTTTCTGTTTCTTGGAACACTGATCATCGGAGACCGCAGGGCAAGGGTGGAACTGAAACGAAGATTTCATGTCCGCTGAGTTATATTTAGAATAAAAAAAACAGGAGCAATCGGATGAGAGAGAGCGAAGCGAGCATCAGGGGAAGAGTCATGAGGGACTTGATCGCCCATGTGACAAATGATCACCTGATTGGGAAAAAGATAAAAAATGGAGAACTGAGGAAAAAAATCGGGGATTCGGAGCCGCCGTGGAAATGTCCGGACTGTTTTTCATTAGATGTGATCGAGATGGATAATTTCTCCATGGAGTATTTACAGGCAAAAGAAAATCCGAATACGGAAAAAGTAATCTTACAGCTTCACGGGGGCGGATATGTCGGAGCGATGCGGAATGCATACCGTATGTTTGCCGGACTTTACTGTGAAGTCAGCCATGGAATGAGTGTTCTGACACCCGATTACCGTGTGGCACCGGAACATCCGTATCCGGCGGCTTTAGAAGATGCCTATGCCGCATACTGTTATCTGTTGGAACAGGGGTGGTTTTCCGAGCAGATCATCATCGCAGGAGATTCCGCAGGAGGCGGTCTTGCGATGGCATTATGCCATTATCTGAAAGATCACGGAAAGCAGCTTCCGTGTGGGATCGTAGCCATGTCACCGTGGACAGACCTTGCGGCGAGCGGGGAATCTTACGAGACAAACTTTGAGCGCGACCCGTTATTTGGAAAAACAAGGGACAGCCTTATTTATAATAAAGATTATATTGGGGATAACGACCCGTATAATGCTTATATTTCGCCTTTATATGGGGATTTCAGGGGATTTCCGCCGATGCTGATACAGGTTGGTTCCTATGAGATGCTGCTCTCGGATTCTGTGGATGTGGCTGCAAAAGCCAGAGAACAGGGAGTAAAAGTAAGAATCAGTATTTATGAAGGAATGTTCCACATCTTTCAGATGGCAGCAAAAATGCTGCCGGAATCTAAAAGAGCGTGGGTTGAGATCGGTAAATTTATTGATGTTTTGCTAAATGACTGACATCCATATAGACAGGGATACCGCTTTCGTATTTTACTGGAACTTCACCGAGTATGAGAGGTGAAAGGTAATCGATCAGTGGCTGTGTGACATCATTGCCTGCATCGTTGATCCATTCTCTCGGAATTGATTTTGCCTCATTTGCAATGTGGCGGATCTCGGCATGCTCATAGGCGATTTCGTACGGAGCATCGGAGATACGGCGCATTGTTACCATGGAAGCGGTAACACCTTCCTCGGAGAGAGCAACCGCTTTCTGACCGAGAGTAAAAGCCTCATCAAGATCAGTCTTTGAAGCAAGGTGTGCAGCGCAGCGCTGTAATACGTTGACTTCCACGGAACGGACTTTAACGCCTAGTTTTTCTTTGACTAAAAATTCAAGTGTTTTTCCGGCTCCGCTTAACTGGCTGTGACCAAAGGTGTCAACAGAACTTTCGGAAGCACTGATATAGTTGCCGGAAGCATCGCGGATACCTTCGGATACGGCAACGATCACGTTATTGCGCTCGAAAAGCATACGCTTTACATCCAGTAAAAAGTCCTCTTTGTCAAATGGAACCTCCGGGAGATAGATCAGATGTGGTGCTGTATTATAACCGTTTCTTGCCAGTGCAGAAGCAGCGGTCAGCCATCCGGCATCACGTCCCATGATTTCCACGATCGTCACACTTTTGACTGCATAGATAAATGTGTCATGTGCGATTTCTAAAAGAGAAGATGCGATATATTTTGCGGCAGAACCGAATCCTGGTGTATGGTCTGTCTCACAGAGATCATTGTCGATGGTCTTTGGAATACCGACAATACGCACCGGACTGCCGATTTTTTTGCCATATTCGGAGAGCTTTAAGACGGTGTCCATAGAATCGTTGCCGCCGATATAAAAGAAAGCATCAATATGGTAAGTTTCAAACTGTTTGAAAATGAATACATAGGAAGAATCATCATCTAAATAATTTGGCAGTTTGTAACGGCAGGAGCCAAGATACATTGCCGGAGTGACCTTTAAGCGGTCGAGATATTCCGAATTCTGCTGCATTAATTCAGAAAGATTCGTCAGATCGTTGTTTAAAATACCTGTGATTCCGTTTAAGGAACCATAAACCGTGTCATACATGTCAGAACGCATTACACCGTCGATCACACCGGCAAGGCTGGCATTGATCGCAACAGTAGGGCCGCCTGACTGTGCTACCATACAGTTTTTTGGACTCATAAGAAAACTCCTTTGTGTTTGATCTTCTTTTTGCAATGTCTATCATACAAAAAAAGGCACGGTTGCGCAATCATTAAATTAAATAGAAAGAGTGATGGTATACCATGAAAATATGTACATTGTGTCCTAGAATGTGCGCTGTGGACCGAAAATCCGGTGAGCGCGGCATCTGCGGACAGACCACAGAGATTAAGGTGGCGCGTGCGGCACTGCACTTCTGGGAAGAACCCTGCATTTCCGGGGAGATGGGTTCCGGTGCGGTCTTTTTTTCCGGCTGTGCACTGCACTGTGTGTTCTGCCAGAATGAAAATATTGCAAATGGCACAGCTGGTAAGGTGATAAGTACGGAGCGGCTTGGCGAAATTTTTCTGGAACTCCAGGAAAAGGGTGCAAATAATATCAACCTTGTGACACCGGGGCAGTTTGTACCACAGATCATAAAAGCGGTAGAGCTTGCAAGAAATCAGAATTTAAAGATTCCCATCGTTTATAACACCAGCAGCTATGAAAATGTGGATACGATCCGTTCTTTAGAAGGAATTGTGGATATCTATCTTCCGGATTTTAAGTATTTTGATACCGCTTTGAGTGCAAAATATTCCCATGCGCCGGATTACCCTGCTGTGGCTAAGGCGGTGATAGCGGAGATGGTGCGTCAGACGGGTGCGGCAGTTTTTGAAAACGGGGAGGATTCCCTGATGAAGCGTGGTACGATCGTGCGCCATCTGATCCTGCCGGGGTGCACGAAAGATTCCAAAGCAGTTTTGAAATATCTGCATGAAACCTATGAGAATCAAATATATATCAGTATCATGCACCAGTTTACACCGCTCTCTAACGTGAAAAAATATCCGGAATTAAACCGTAAGATCACGGATCGGGAATATGATGAGGTTATTGATTTTGCAATCGATATAGGGATTGAAAACGGTTTTATCCAGGAGGGGGAGACGGCAGAGGAGAGTTTTATTCCGGAATTTGACAATGAGGGAGTTTGAGGTTGACGCATTTTCGAATATCTCATATAATTCCATAGTAATGATGGCAATAGAGGGAGTGTGAAACGAATGAAGAGAAAAGTAAGATTCATAGCTGCACTTTTCTGCATGGGATGTCTTGCGACAGAACCTGCGGCAGACATAAAGGCTGCCGGAATCCAGGTGGCTGCTGCACAGACAACACTTTCCGCAGATAATTCGCTGGAAGTGTTATCACTTTCTGCGGGAACATTATCCCCGGACTTTACAGGAAAGACAGTACAATATACAGCTACCGTACCGAATGATGTCACAAGCGTTACAGTGACGGCAACACCGGTTAATGAATTTGCGACGGTGCAGTCGATCACAGGAAATGACAATCTGCAGGTCGGTACAAATACGATAAAAGTAGTCGTGAAGGCGCAGAACGGAGCACTCGCCCAGTATACGATCACACTGACCAGAGAAGATGGACAGACAGCAGACGGAACAGTGGATCAGCCGGCGGATGGAACAGACAGTCAGACAACAGACCAGCCGGCAGACGGAACAGACAGTCAGACAACAGACCAGCCGGCGGATGGAACAGATGGACAGGCAGCAGACCAGAACACAGAGTTTGAAACAGAAGAAGCGGAAGATGTTTCTAATATGGAATATCTCCAGCAGGAATACAATGATCTCTCTGAACAATATGCAAAAGAAAAGTCTTTTTCCAGAAATATGATGGGAATTATGGCTTTTGTGATCGCAGTACTTGTCGTTATTATTATCAATCTTCTATTGAGAGGACGTAAGAGTGACGACTGGGATGAGGAAGAGGATGACTGGGACTGGAAGTCCGAAAAACAGGGAAAGGATCAGGAAGCAGAAGATGATACTGATCTGGAAGAAGATGATAATATAGAAGAGAATCCTGGCGTGGAAGAAGATGATTTGGAAGTAGATGATCCGGAAGACGCTGACTGGGAGGAGGAAGAAACACAGAGAAAAGGATTTTTCCGCAGAAAACCAAAAGAAAAAGTGGAAGAAGAGCCGGATGATGTGGAAGAAAACGATACAGAGAACGAAGTCGGCGTATCAAAGATCCATAAAGTGCGTGCGGGATTGTTTGGACGTGGCATGTCTGACGATCTTGACGATGAGGACTGGGAAGAGGACGAAGATTTCCTGCCGGTAGAAAGAAAAAAACCGGAAGAAAAACAGCGTCCGGAGAGAAAAGAAAAACCGGAGGAGAAACAAAGGCCGGAGAGAAAAGAAAAACCGGAGGAAAAACAGCGCACGGAGAGAAAAGAAAAACCGGAGGAGAAACAAAGGCCGGAGAGAAAAGAAAAGCCGGAGCGGAAACATACTCCGGAGAAAAAACACATTCCGAGAGAAGAAGAGGAAGAAGATGATTTAGAGATCATCGATTTAAATGATTTATAAATAGAAAAAGAATGGAGAAACTATGCAGATACGATATACATCAAAAGCAAAAAAAGCAATCGATCAGGCTTCAAAGATGTCGAAATCACTGCATCATCATTATATCGGAACGGAGCATATCCTGATCGGACTTTTAAAAGAAGGAACGGGCGTCGCTGCGCAGGTATTAAATGATAATGGAGTAGAACTTGACAAAGTCATGCAGCTGATCGAGGAACTCATTGCACCGGATGCACAGGTGCTGACGGCAGAGGCTAAGGAATATTCGCCGAGGGCACTGCAGGTGTTAGAAGGGGCAGCAAGGGAGGCAGCGCGTTTTCATGCAGAGGAGATCGGGACGGAGCATATCCTGATCGCGATGATGAAAGAGACAGAGTGTGTGGCATCCCGCCTTTTAAATACCTTAGCGGTCAATATCCAGAAAATGTATGTGGATATCCTGATCGCAATGGGAGAAGATGCGAGCCTGTACAAAGAAGATTTCATGAATGGTAAGCCGGTGAAAAAAACAGCATCGGATACACCGGTATTAAATCAATACTCCAGAGATCTGACTGCATTGGCGGCAGAGGGAGTATTAGATCCGTTAGTCGGCAGACAGGAAGAGATCGGCCGTGTGATCCAGATCTTAAGCAGAAGGACAAAGAATAACCCATGTCTGATCGGTGAACCGGGCGTTGGAAAGACTGCGATCGTTGAGGGAATTGCGGAGCGTATTACAACCGGAATGGTTCCGGATACCGTTGCGGGAAAGCGGGTGGTATCTTTGGATATGTCCGGAATCGTGGCAGGCTCAAAATATCGCGGTGAGTTTGAGGAGCGCATTAAAAAGGTACTTCAGGAAGTACGGGCAGCCGGCAATATCCTGCTCTTCATCGATGAACTGCATACAATCATCGGAGCGGGCGGAGCGGAAGGAGCAATCGATGCTTCCAATATATTAAAACCTGCACTTGCGCGTGGGGAACTGCAGCTGATCGGTGCAACGACAATCGATGAATACCGCAAATATATTGAAAAAGATGCTGCGCTAGAGCGCAGATTCCAGCCGGTTACGGTAGAAGAGCCGTCGGAAGAGGAGGCAGTGCAGATTTTAGAGGGACTGCGGGAACAGTATGAAAAGCATCATCAGGTAAAGATTACGGATGATGCGGTATCGGCAGCAGTACGCCTGTCTGCGCGCTATATCAATGACCGTTTCCTGCCGGATAAAGCAATCGATCTGATGGATGAGGCTGCAGCAAAGGTACGTTTGCGCGCGGGTGGAAAACCGGAGGAAGTCGTTGAATTAAGACACCGCATCAACCTGTTAGAAGAGGAAATGTTAGAATTTCTGCACGATGGTGATGTGGAAGGTGCAAAGCAGAAGAAGAACGAAAAAGAAGCGTGTGAAGAGGATCTTGCCAAAATACAGGCAAAGACAAAGAAAGACAGCCGCAGTAAAAAGTTAAAAGTGACAGAAGATGATATTGCGGATGTGGTATCCGGATGGACGAAGATCCCGGTAAGAAAGATTGCCGAGGGGGAGGCTGCCCGCTTAAGAAAATTAGAGGCTACCTTACACAAACGTGTCATCGGTCAGGAGGATGCGGTGAGTGCAGTGGCAAAAGCTGTGCGAAGAGGACGTGTCGGATTAAAAGATCCGAAGCGCCCGATAGGTTCTTTCCTGTTCTTAGGCCCGACCGGTGTCGGAAAAACAGAGATCTCAAAGGCACTTGCGGAGGCAGTGTTTGGCAGCGAACAGTCTATGATCCGTGTTGATATGTCGGAATATATGGAGAAACACAGCGTATCAAAGATGATTGGTTCACCGCCAGGATATGTAGGCCATGAGGAGGGCGGACAGCTCAGCGAAAAGGTGCGCAGAAATCCGTATTCGGTGATCCTGTTTGATGAGATCGAAAAGGCGCATCCGGATGTATTTAATATTTTACTGCAGGTGTTA
>ENA-ORUL01002105-ORUL01002105.1-human-gut-metagenome-genome-assembly--contig:-NODE-2105-length-12127-cov-3.662856_pt1 | contig 12127 bp, 16 predicted proteins | sample MGYA00242084_ERZ509219 | MGnify/ENA primary metagenome ERZ509219 (study PRJEB26280, sample SAMEA2338792) | human gut metagenome | biome: human gut; feature: human-associated habitat; material: faeces...
CTTCGATGAAATATTTATCTGACACACGTAAACTTATCAAACGTATTTTTCAAACAACTCTTCTATTTCTTCCTGTTCTTTCAGCCCTACAGTCTTTCCTTTTGCTTCTCCGTTTACGAAGCAGATCACTGTCGGAACTGACATGACTTTGTATTTCTCAGCCAATTCTCTGTCATAGTTTACATTTACCTTGTAGATATAAATATCATCTTCATTCTCGTCTTCAATGTCACCCAGAATTCCTGCCATCTGTTTGCACGGGATGCAGCTGTCAGAATAGAAATCCACAAGAACCGGCTTGTCTGCTTTTAATACTTTTTCTTCAAAGTTCTCTGCATTGATTCTCAGTGCCATATCATTCATCCTCTACTTTCTTAACAATCAATGTGAATGTATCATCCCCGTTGTCGGTAAGTTTCAGAATCTGATGTCCTTCTTCTTTGATGCTTCGCGGTACATTCTGTACCGGTTCTCCGTTATTCATACGGACTGCAAGAATCTGTCCGTCGTCCAGTTCCTCAAGCGCAACCTTTGCTTTTACAAATGTCACCGGGCAGACAACATCTGTAATATCTACAGTATCATCAATCTTATAATCAGCCATCGTAAGCTCCTTTCAGTACTTCGTACAGTTTTTCTTCTCCAACTCTGTCAATTGTAAATTTGAATCTCTCTCCTGCATTTGCATGATCTGCAAAGAACTGGATTGCTGCATCTGTCACACGGAAAAGCTGTTCTTCGGATGTTATCAGCGGAAGAAATTCTCTTCCTTTACTGATATGGTTTCCAAAAGTGCCGCCAAATGATACAAGAAATGCTTCATTTACGTCCCATGCATCAACCGGGCAGGATTTTGCGCAGCGTCCACAGTAATTACATTTCTGAGTGTCGATCACAAGCTTGCCATCCCGGAAAGTAATTGCTTCTTCCCTGCAGGCTTTTTCACAGACACCGCAGTGAATACAGGTATCTTCTTTCCAGCTGATCTGTGCAGCTCCCTTGATTCCTACATCGTTTTCTTCTGCTTTGAGACAGTTGTTCTGACATCCCGTTACGCCAAATTTGAATTTATGCGGAAGTTCACGTCCGAAATATCTTTCATTCAATTTAAACGCTATATCGTAACTGTTGATATTTCCACTCGGACAGACTGTATTTCCCTGACATGCTGTTACTGTCCGAACTCTCGGTCCGCAGACACCCGGTTTCACGCCGCCTTTTGCAAGCTCTGCTTTTACTTCCTCGATATCCTCAAAATTGACAAACGGTATCTCGATTCCCTGTCTGGATGTCATATGTACATAGCCTTTGCCGTACTTTTCCGCAACCTCTGCCACGGTCTTAATATTTTCTGCGGTCAGATTACCTCCGACCACCTGGATTCTGAGTGAGAAAAATCCTTTCTGTTTCTGCCTCATGAATCCGCCTTTTTTTAATGCTGCATAATCAACTCCCGCCATCTTTACACTCCTTATCTTTTCTGATTTTTCAATATCCTGGTATTCTACTGTGCTTTTCTATTGTAACACTTTAAAGTGCCCGTTTTAAAGTATTACTGTAACACTTTGGTATATTTTTTCGTTTTTTAAGAAAGGCTCTCGATCGCCTGCTTAAAATCCCAGATCAGATCATCAATATCCTCGATTCCGACGCTGACGCGCACCAGATCATCAAATACACCGCCCGCTTTCTTTTCTTCCTCCGTGCTGTGTACACTGATGGTCGATTCCGGATGGATGACAAGTGTTTTGGTATCGCCGATATTAGATACCTTAAGCGGATATTTTAATGCATTGATAAATGCAAATGCCCGCTCCTTACTGCCAAGCCTTAAGGTAAAGATGCCGCCGTAATGACCGTCAAACTGGCTCTTTGCAATCTCATGCCAGTTGCTCGTCTCTAACCCTGCATAATTTACCGTAATGTCTTTATAGTTTTCTTCAATATAAGCCGCAAGCTGCATTGCATTGTCGCAGATACGCTCCATGCGGAGTCCTAACGTTTCAAGCCCAATGCTGTTTAAAAATGCATTTTGCGGCGAGAGACAGGCTCCGGTGTTGCGGAACAGTCCGTTTCTCAATTTTGCAGTGTAGGCAAACGGTCCGAATTTTACAAAATCACGCATACCCGGATATTTTTCGGTATCCCACTTAAATGTTCCGCCGTCTGTGATAACTCCGCTGATCGAGTTGCTGTTTCCATTGATGTATTTCGAAGTGGAATTGACTACAATGTCTGCGCCCAGTGAAAGCGGTTTTACCAGATATGCGGTGGCTGCTGTGTTGTCGATAATGAGCGGTACGCCATTCTCATGTGCCAGCTTTGCCAGCGCTTTGATATCTGTCACATCCAGTCTCGGATTTCCAAGTGTCTCTGCAAAATAGAGTCTTGTGTGTGCGTTGGTCGCTTTGCAGAATGCATCGAGATCGTTGTTTTCGACATAATGAGTCGTGATTCCGAATGCTTCAAGATCCCGGAAGAGATCAATGCTTCCACCATAGAGGCTCGCGCTCGATACGATCTCATCTCCCGCCTGTAAGATGTTTGCAAATGCATTAAACATCGCTGCCATTCCGGATGCGCATGCAACGCTCGATTTACCGCCCTCTAACACGGTCATCCTTTTCTCAAATGCTTCCACCGTCGGATTATTGATCCTCGTATAGGAAAATCCCGGAGCCTGATTATGAAATATCTTTTCCAGACGTTCCGCCGATTCCTGTTCAAATGCACTCGACTGGTAAATTGGTGTTAATGTTGCTCCTGTCTGCGGTTCACCCCGAAAAGCACCGTGCAGCAAAGATGTATTAAATTTCACTGTATCGCTCCTTTCATTTCCTACTTGTCATATAGGAATATTATGTTTTAACTGAGTATAGCAATAAAGATAATAAATTGCAAGAAGTTTTTTCCACTTTTTTCTATTTTTGCGGATTGGATGACTGGAAGCGGTGTCGGACATTACGAATTACTGTTACTGTTTCACTGATTAGGAAGCTCCACCATATTCCATTAATTCCAATCGCTTTACCCAGAATTGATGCAAGAGGAAGTAAAATAATAACCTGTCTTAATGCAGAAATTATCAAGCTGGATATTCCTCTCGAAAATCCCTGTAATGCATAGCATGTCATAACAGATACTCCTCCAAAGACAAAACTAAACCCAAGTATGCGTAATGCCGTCACACCAAGTGAAAACATTTCCTCTGATGGTGCAAATGCTGATATTAACTGTACTGGCAGCATTTCCATAATAATCAGCCCTACCAGACCAATCAAAGCTGAATATGCCCCACTAAGACAGATAACCTTCTTAATCCGGTCTGCATGTTTAGCTCCAAGATTAAATGCTACAATTGGAATCAAGACATTGTTTAATCCAAAAATCGCCATATATACAAACGTCTGTAATTTGAAATATGCACCAAATACTGCTGTTGAAGTTGTTGAAAAATTCAGAAGAAGTTTATTGATTCCAAAACACATGATGCTGGACATTGACTGCATAATAATTGTTGGAATTCCAACAGTACAAATTCCCTTAAAATAATAGCTCTCTAATTCGATTGATTTGAAATTAAACTGTACATCTGTATTCTTTGTCAGATTAAAATATAATCCTAATAACATTGCTATAATCTGTCCTACTACGGTAGCTATTGGTGCACCTTTTGTTCCCATTTCCGGTAATCCAAAATATCCAAAAACACAGATAACTGTAAGATAATCTACTCCCATGGAAATAATTTCAGTATCATTGGTTTGAACCATATAGAAACCTTTTACACAGAAAATGCCAAATAATAATACCAGTATATAAAACCCAATGCCTAGAATAATGCCATGCAAAGCTGTCTGATTTACTTTCTTCTGTTTCTTTTCGCCTAAAAAACGGGATAGCAATGCATTAATTCCGACACCGATTCCGGTTCCTGTTGCAATAATAATATTCTGTATCGGAAAAGCTAAAGATACCGCTGATAGAGCATTCTCTCCATAGTGGCTTACAAAAAGACTATCTACCACATTATACAAAGCACCTATCAGCATTGATAAAACCATTGGTGCCGCCATTGTAATCAACAGTTTATTAACCGGCATTGTTTCCATTTTATTTTCGTTCATCATATCCTCATTTAGGTAGTGTGCTACCTATTTATCTATTTTTAAAGTGTATCCACACATGTGAGTACACTATTTTTCAATATTTTCAAGCATTTTTTCTGATGCTTTCAAAAATGTTTGTATATCTTCTTCCGGAATCCCTGCGCAGATTTTGTTAAAAATCTCCCAGTCCATTTTCTTAAGTTCTATGTGAATATTCTTATACTCATCTGCGCAGTTAATCTTTTTGTAGCGTGCATCAACCTTACTCTGCGTGCAGATAACAGCTTTTTTCTTTTCCAGTCTTTTAATAATTTCAGTCATTGTCGGATGCGTCACAGCAAGTGCTTTTTCCAAATCTTTCTGATTAATTTCACAGGCTCCCATTGACTCTGCGCGACTTAATTCACCCAGTACTCTCAACTGTACAGCCGTTAGTCCCATCCGATTTGCGCGTTCTTCCAGTTTCTTCTTAAATTCTCTGTCTAATATAGAAAATCGAAGCCCCGGAGCAATATTCGTTTCCATAAGCCCCTCCGTATAAGTAGTACACTACTTATTATAATTGTTATCTTTCTTTTGTCAATATCTATTATATTTTCTATCTACAATAATTAATCCTGGATTATTCATGATAAAATCACATACCATCCAGGATTATCTATATTTTTTTAATACCATTTTGTCATTGGAATTTCATTATTTATGTCATTCGTAAAAATAATCTGATGCAGATCAATAATTCCATTCATAAAAGTAGCAGCACACGCACACAGGTATAATTCCCACATACGTGCAAATCGTTCGTCAAACATCTCTACTACTTCCTGACGATGATCTTGAAAATTTTTATTCCAATACAACAACGTATGATTATAATGTCTGCGCAGACTTTCTGATCCAACCGTGTAAAATCTCTTATCTCCTGCAATATACATAATTTCACGTAAGCCAGGTACAACACCGCCTGGAAAAATATACTTCTTAATCCAGGCATCTCCCGGATATTCTTTTAAAGCACTGATAAAATGCAATAGGAAAATTTCTCCTTGTTTTAAGACAACCTTTACATATAGATGTACTTGTGATAAGTAAATCCATTGGAATCTTTTCCTTTATACTCACAGTGAATTCCGGCATTCCCTATTGTCCTCCTGTTTTTACAGATATATCACATCATAAAATTATCACTTCCAGTTATTTACCACATTCCATAATTATCTTCTCACACCTGTCATATCCAAGCTGTGAACTGTTCAGGCACAACGTATAATTACTGGCTTTTCCCCATTTCTGCTCGGTGTAAAAGTTATAATTTGTCATACGTCTTTTATCTGTGTCTGTCATCATTTTGACAGCTACCTTCTTTTCAACATTATATAATCCCATGATACGCTGTATTTTTTCCGGCATATCCCCATGAATAAACACATTTAACACATCATCCCTGTCTTTAAGAATATAATCAGCATTTCTTCCAATGATTACACAAGGCTCCTTTTGGGCCAACTTCAAAATAACTTTTCTCTGTGCCTCATATACGATATCTTCTATGGACTTTCCTGTAATGTCACGTCCGGCAAAGGCATATGCAAATAAACCTTTCTTTGGAGATAACTCTGCATTTTCTTTAATATACTCTGGTGACAATCCTGACTGTTCTGCAATCTGTCCAATGATATCCTTGTCATAATACGCAATGCCAAGCTTCTCTGCCACTTCTTCACCGATAAATCGACCACCGCTTCCAAACTCTCTGCTAATTGTAATAATTCTTTTTGCCATTTTTTATTCCTCCTTAATTTAAAACATCTACTTTATTCTTTCTGATTCTCTTTAAAAATATATATCCTACCAGACATGAAATAACCTCAGTTATTGGAAATGCCCACCAGATAAGGGAAACTCCCATCTGACCATTTCTGACAAACACAGAAAAAATTCCAGCCAGTGGCAGAATAATAATAAGTTGTCTCAGAAGAGAGATTACCAATGATTCAATGCCGCCATCCAGTGCCTGATAAATTCCCTGATAAGCAACATTTATCCCGGCAAACAGAAAGCTTATTGAGATTATCCTCATTGCTTCGATAAAATATTCCCTTGACTGTCCTGCATTGAACAAAGTTGCAAAAGCTCCAGGGAAAAATTCTGTAATTGCAATTCCTAGAATCATTAATACAATGGTATAGAGCAGTCCATACCTGATTCCATCCTGAATTCTCTTTTTACTTCTCATACCATAAGCAAATGCAATAATCGGAGTGATTGCATCTCTAAGCCCAAAGGCAAGGAATAATACAAACTGCTGTACTTTATAGAACAATCCATATGCAGTCTGTGCGGAAGGACTGAATTTCAAAATCAGATTCATCACATATACCATGATAGACATAAGTGCCTGTGCAATAATTGCAGGAAGTCCAATTGCATATATTTCCTTGATTATTCCGCTATCCGGCTTCATATACTTTACATCATGTTCAATTTCCTTATTCAGTTTCATATGAAATACAAACAATAATATTGCAGACGCAACCTGTCCAATAACAGTTGCATATGCAGCTCCCTTCACTCCCATTTCAGGAACCGGTCCAATACCATAAATCATGATCGGATCAAGGATAATATTTACCACTGCACCCACAACCTGACCGATTGTAGAATATAGTGAACGTCCTGTTGCCTGTAAGAGTTTTTCAAATAATGAAAAGAAAATAATTCCAAATGAAATTACGCAGCATATTCTTAAGTAATCTGTTCCCATTGAAATAACTTCAGGGTCAATTGTCTGTGATGAAATATATGCTCTTACTCCGAAAATTCCAAACAACAGGCACACCGCATAAATAATCACCCCAAGAAACAAACTGTTTCCCGCAACTTTTGCTGCTTTTTTACCATTTCCCTGTCCAAGTGTTCTTGCAAGAAGTGCATTTGTTCCCACACCTGTTCCGATTCCAACTGCTACCATGAGCATCTGAACCGGAAACACCAGTGTAAGTGCATTAAGTGCCGCCTCACTTCCTGATCTCATGTTTCCAACAAAGGCACTGTCTACAATGTTGTAAACCGCCTGCAATGCCATAGATAAGATCATCGGTATTCCCATTTGAACCATGAGCTTATTTACCGGCATCTCCTTCATCTTATTACTTTCTGCCATTTTATAATCCTCCTTGTTTTGCGAAGCAAAATCCGATCCCTTTGGTGAGGAGAGGATTCAGCCTCCCTTTTCTGCATAAAAAAAGTGTGCACTTACCTCATAAGCTGGACTTACGCTGATAAGCTACACACTTTAAAATGCATTATATATTTTCATAATGTGCGACAGCATGCGCACAAAAAAACGAGCAGCAAAACTGGATTTACGCTAGTTTGCCACTCGTTTATAAATTATTATATTTTTCTTTTTAAAAAATGTCAAACAAAAATTTTCTTGCATTTTTTCTCTTTTATGCATTATAATAGGCACGAAATAAAGAAACCAAGCCGGCTTTTAAAGCGTGAAATCACGAGGAACAGCTTATCCTCACCGATTTCGCGCTTATTTTTTTACCAAACAGGAGGTCACATGAACACCAAAAACAAACTGGCAGATATCTTCTGTACTTTACCAAAACAATTATTACAGCTATTCTCCGCAAGCCCGGAAATGCTGGTGCTTGGCATTCCGGCACTCAGGATTATTTCCATTTCCTTTGTATTTGCCGCTGTCACAATTTTATGCGGATACTTTGATTCCGGACTAGGAAATGGTATGGTTGATATGAGTGCTTCTGTAGAAAATCTCTTACTGGAAGCAGACGCCCTCGGACTAGGTGCTGTCTGGCTTGGAATTGCTCCTCTGAAAGAACGAATGGAGGCTGTCCGTACAGTATTGAACGTGCCTGAAAATCTGGACGCTTTCGCTATTATTCCATGCGGCTATCCGGAAGCGGTTCATACTCAGCAGGATCGTTTTGACAAGAAGCGGATATACTATGTTTGTAATGACAAAGGCATGAACTCCTGATTTTTTTGTTCAATGACCTTAGATTTTGCAATTTGTGCAGACCGTCTGCACAAATTCTATTCTGTTTCCTTTTCTTCGTTATCCTGCTGCTGAAGATAAAACATTGCCTTTTGGGTTTCAATCTCCGCTCTCAGTTCTTCTTTTGTCGGTAAGTATAATTTGTACTTGGAAGCAAATAATTGTTCATTGCCGTGCATAACAGAATAACGGGCAATATCATCATCTGTATCAGAACAAAGGACAATACCGATTGTTGGGTTATCGCCCTCGCTGCGTTTCAGTTCATCATACATACGGATATACATATCCATCTGTCCTACATCTTGATGTGTTATCTTCTCTGTTTTCAAATCAATAAGGACAAAGCATTTCAGTATGTAATTGTAGAATACAAGGTCGATATAGTAGTCCTGCTTCTCCGTGTGAATGTGCTGTTGCCTTGCCACAAAAGCATATCCCTTTCCAAGCTCCATCAAAAATTTCTGCAAATTGGAAAGAATACTTTTCTCAAGGTCACTCTCTGTAAAATCTGTATTCTGCGAAAATCCTAAGAACTCCGCAACTACCGGATTTTTGATGAACTCCAACTTATCATTCTGATACGGTGCAGTCAGTTCCTTCATTTCACTTTCTACAAGCTCTTTTTTCTGAGTCCCCAGCATACGATAATAATACTGAGAAGAAATGTTCCTCTGCAAAGTACGAACACTCCAAGTCTGTTCTGCGGCTTCTTTCTCATACCAGTCACGAGCTTCAGGGTCTTTGACCTGTAATAATGTTCTATAATGCGACCACGAAAGCAGAACGCCGGATTGTCTACACGCCGTGTCGACAATTTCAGGAAAGGTTTTATAAAACTTCAGACAATGATATAAATTACTTCTATCATATCCTTTTCCATATCGCTGAGTCAGTTCTTTAGAAATTTTCTTTATTACCTCTAGCCCATACTCCGAGCGTTCATCTCCACCTAATTCTTCTTCTGCTATTCTGTAACCAATCAACCAATTTCTCTGCACGAGCAATGTATTGACAGCCTGATATGCAGCTTTTTGTGAAGATTCAATAATCCCACACATATCCTTTAAAATGTCATCGGTTTTAACAAAATTATCCATAAAATTATTTTGACCGATTTTTTCTAATTTATTCTCCATAGCTACCGCTCCTTGGAATTTCTAATTACTTCTTGAATTTATATTTTCCTTTTCCGTAACCGGATACTGGTTCAATAATATCTGCCTTTACCAAATTGGAAAGAAGTTTTGAAGCACCTGAACCTTTCAGCTCAAGAAGTTCCATAACCGCACTTCTTCCAAACACCTCATCAAAGCCAAACTTCTCAAAAAGTCTATGGATATGAATCGTCGTTTTTACCGAAAAATCACTACTTTTTTCGGAAAGTACACTTTCAATATCCACTTTTTTATCTTGAATGTCCACTTTTCCATTCTCAATATCCACTTTTTTATCCCCAATGTCCACTTTTTCTTCGTTCAAAAGTCCACTTATATGAAGTTTTCGATTATGAAGCTCGTTTTTCTCGTTCAAAAGTAGATTTCTGAGAAACGCTTCCAGATACTCTGTTGTTTCGTGAATGCCTTTTTGCAGGTTCGTATAATTTGCACGGACAAGTGCGTTTCTGAAATACCACGCATTTTCTGCAAAAATATCATTGGTTGCAGAGAACCCAAGCGTCTTTAAATATTTGATGAAGAACACTGCCGTACATAACGGTTGCTCCATCAAGCACCCATTCTTTCTTTGTGATGTTGTAATCTCGAATCTTTCCGGCGTGTTTATAAATCCCCTGAAAAAGTTTACGGTGGATAGAGATATACTCATTCGGAGAAAATGAGAACGCTGTTTCGGAAAGAATTTCTGCGATACGGGACGAAACCTTATCCGCTTCTTCGGTACGTTCATCATCAGACAAATGGACAGGTCTTTCTTCATAATAACTGTCGATAAGGGTCTGTACTTCTTTCATCGTAATTTTACCTTCAATATTCTGAATGGCAGTATCAATCAGATATTTAGATGGTTTGAGTCCGTCCACTGCCTGAAGTCCGATTGCCGTACTCCAAGCATAACCCTTATGAGCTTTATCCGGTTCAGACTCCCTCAAATATTCCTTAAACGGGTCTTTTTCCATATCCACTACCTCGCTTCATAGTCTTATAAGTCAAATCTACATTATTCGCTTTCCTGCATACCCTCATCGGCTTTTGCAATCATCTGTCTGTACTGTTCTTTCACACTTTCCGGCGCAAGTATCTGTACCTTCCTGTAAAATGCTCACTTTTTTCTTTACCATTCCATATTATCATAAAACAGCCTATCTTCCAATGACAGAAGTGCCTCTACAACAGTAAAAATCGTTTGTCAAAAAGTACATTTTCATGTAAAATACCCACCTTACAATAATCTAGCTTTTTCGAAATTTCTGCTCGATATCGAAAAGTTGATAACGGCATATTACATTCTTTTGCTGCCGTTTTTTGCTCATGGCTGAAAGAATTATTCTGCATCTACGCTGCTGCCACCAATGCCGCACAAACACTGGTTCCTACAGCTCCTGCAAACTGCATAAGCGTATTGAAATAAGCGTAATAATCAAAACAGGAACTAAAAGTACAAAAATGTATCTCCATCCTAAAGTCTGGTTTACAATGCCTCCATATGTAAGACCTAATGCTGGAGCGGTTGCTGACACCAGTGCCCCATATCCCATATAGGTCCTACTTTTTCAATGGTATCTGTTCCAGAATAATACAGAATGCAACGGATATTGAATTGGCAGTGTTAAATGAAGCTGCTGACGTTACAGGACTTTCTCGTTCTGAATATATGAGAAAACTTCTGCTTCTTTCTCTTTATATTTTCATTCCTACTGTTCTTCGATATGTTCCAGTCCTTGGGCAATCACAGAACGCACATGTTCATCAGCAATCGTATAAAATATAGTTTTCCCTTCGCCAATTCCTGAAATGTATGCAAACCCATAGAATATAATTGTGCCCCTTCCTCATAACGAACAAATTTTTTTCTTCCGACCTGCACCAGCTTTTCCAATTCTGGAATTTCTTTTCTGACTTTAGGCATGAAAAAACCTCCTTCCTTCGTACATAAAAAAATATCTTTCATATATACAAAAGAAGGAGGGTGAAAATACAGCCTCTGATATGAAATTTTTTTGGCTTTAGAGAAAAATTATGTATTATCGTTCAAATTGTAGCACAGGTACAACATATCTATAATTTTTTGTTTATCCGTCCCTCTAATGCCTAATGATTTTAAATCCACTGTTTCATCAGCTATTTCAGATAAGAACTTTTTCATATCCTCTGCTATTTCCGAACTGAGAACTTGCCTTGTATTGGCTGTGATTAACTGTGCTAATCGGAACACATCGTTTTTATGTTTCTTTATATTTTTGCTGTCAACCTGCTCTCCATTCAACTTGCGTTCTTTTAAATCCAGCCACGCTTTCGCCTTAAATGGTATCAGGCAATCAGACCTGTAACAGTAGGCCGGAAAAACTGGCTGTTCTGCGATACAACTGATGGTGCAGATGCAAGCATGATGGTATTCTCATTATTAGAAACAGCAAGGGCTAATGGAATTAATCCATACAAATATCTTGAATTCTTATTGGAGTCAAGACCGGATGAAAAGATGACAGATGAACAATTGGAAAGTCTTTCGCCATGGAACGAAAATGTAAAGCAAATTTGCAAGATCAACTCATAGTAAAACAGTCGAGTTAACGCGAACAAGTCATAGCAAAAATTCGGATTATGACAAATAACTCATAGTAAATATTCGATAAAAATGCAATCATGCGAGGGTTCTCGTAGATTGCATTTTTTCAACAATACTATTTTATTTAGCGCTTACAATTATTATCCAGTTTTTCTTTATAAAATATAGCTCCACACTGGTTTCCTATTGCAGTATCTCCATAATATTTCTGAAGATTCCATATATTCTTCTGAGGTGTTGT
>ENA-ORUL01002112-ORUL01002112.1-human-gut-metagenome-genome-assembly--contig:-NODE-2112-length-12063-cov-2.775150_pt1 | contig 12063 bp, 9 predicted proteins | sample MGYA00242084_ERZ509219 | MGnify/ENA primary metagenome ERZ509219 (study PRJEB26280, sample SAMEA2338792) | human gut metagenome | biome: human gut; feature: human-associated habitat; material: faeces...
CTTCGATATCATAGTAGACAACGAACGTATTTTCCGGTTTGGGTAGATACGGACGGTGGAAACTATGTTCATATCCGGTGAGGGTGCCGGTGGCGTGTCGGATGGTTCCATCCTGTTTGGTGTAGCGGAAACAGACATTTCCGTGATGCATCTGCCGGATGAGAGCCCCTATCCGGTGAGCCGTGACGAGTGCATCGTGCCGGTTCATACCGTTGTTTTGCCGGATGACGGCAGCTTGCTTCATTAGCTGTACCCGTTGGAAGGAATGATTTTTTTCAGTTTCAGTCATTTTGATTCGTTTTAATGATTTGATTATGGGGACAAAGGTAGAGAGCAGGTAATGCAAAGGCTGTCCAAGCTTGAACCATAATGAAACGTTGAAACGATTGAGTCATGATTGAGTGCTATGTGAGAAAAAGTAAATGGCGGAAGATTAAACTTATCTGTGGCAAAACTTGTTTATTATTTATTTTAGAATTACTTTTGCCACAGAATAAAGGAGGTGACTAATGAAAACCATGAATCAGATTGTCGGAGAGAACTTGAAGAAAACCAGAGAATTATCCGGTTTTACGCAGGAGCAGGTAGCGAAATCTATCGGTGTGGAGCGGTCGGCTTATAGTAACTATGAAAGCGGTGTTCGTGAAGTGCCTTTTCATTTGTTAGAGAAGATTGCTGATTTGTTTGGCTGTGAAGCGTTTCTTCTGTTTGAAGATAATGTAGAAGCCGACAATGAGATTCTGGCTACTGCTTTTCGTATCTCCGATGTTGAAGAAGGGGATTTGAAAGAAATAGCCCATTTTAAAGATCTCGTGAAGTCTTACCTTAAAATGGAACGGATTGGAAATGGCTCCAAATAAATTCATCATAGAAAGACAAGTGGCGGAATTTCGCGCGGATAACGGATTGAGTGCTTCGGAAGCCATTAATCTGAAAAGTCTGTTGCTGAAATTGAATGTCTTGACCATTTTCCGCCCTCTTTCCGATAACTTTTCGGGAATGTGCCTCAAAGACGGTTCCGGACATCGGTTCATGCTCGTGAATTCTTCCCATTCAAGAGGCAGGCAACATTTCACGATTGCCCACGAACTCTATCACTTGTATATTGAAAGTAAACCAACTCCGCACAAATGCAACCCTTGTAGTGGAAGTAAAGACCCCGTAGAACAGAGCGCCGATATGTTTGCCTCTTCTTTGCTGATGCCGGAGACAGGACTTTGTCAACTTATCCCGGAAAATGAACTGAAAACAAAAAAGATCTCATTGGCAACAGTGTTGAAATTGGAACATTGATCATAAATTCGCTTCCGATATAAACCTGACTTTTCTGTTTCCCGCTCTGCACTGCTTTACAGATTGCTGAATGTTGGTTTACTGACCAATGCTGCACGTCTTGCGCTGGCAGATGAACCGGTGAAACACTCGGCTTTGTGTTTCGGTTATGACACTGCATTATATGATCCGGCAAACGAAGGACTGGTAATCGGAGACTTCGGCGAAAAAGCCCGCTCACTTTTTGAACAGGAAAAAATATCAGAGGGGCACTATTGGGAGTTACTCCGCAAAATAAACACACATGCAACAGAAGAAGACGAAAATAATACTGGATGCTGACGTTATCATCCATTTTGTGAAAGCGGAAGCATTTTCTTTGTTGCCGGACATCTTTCCCGAATACGAATATGTTATTTTGGTTTCTCCCCTACGGGAGCATCGTTGAAAGATTATTTCCAATTACTTAAAACGTTTGGACACGGTGAGAGTGCCTGCATGATTTATTGCAGAGAGCACCGTGATGTGCTGGGTAGCAGTAATTTGAAGGATATAAAGGACTATTGTTTGCAGAACGGTATAACTTTTCTGACTACTCTTGATTTTCTATATTATGCTTTTTGCCGGAAGAAGCTTTCGGCAGAGGAATGTAACGAGTTTATTGCTAAGGTAATTGCTTCAGGGAGCAAGTTGCCGGAAGTTGATATTACCCGCTATAAATGTACAGTCGCGATTTGACATCGCTTTTCTATTCTCTTAATTTATTATTTTTAGTAATAGTTCCGGTATCTTTTCTTAGCGCAAATCACAGCTTTTGGAACGAGTGATTTCTTTCCTTTTTGGCAGATTTTATTTCATCTATTTTCTTGATAATACCGGTAAGGTAGAAAATGGGTACCCCAAACCCTCTTTCTTTGTGAAAATATGGATGAAAAATATAGAATGTGTCATGCTTGAACATATATGTTAAAATAAGCATTGTACTTTTGTCGTGAATTTTATATGTAAATATTAAATAAAATGTAAAAAAATGACTAAGGTAGAAAGAGAAGTGGTTTTTAACAGTGAAAATGGTCAGAAAGAAATGACCGGTGTACGTCACAGCGACGATGATGTTAAGAAGAAAGTAATTGATTGTGTTTTTAAGTTGGGGCAACTGAATAATATTCCAGAAAAATATGTTGAAAAGAATTCGGATTGTTCGCGTTCGTCCGTGGGGCGTGTGTACAGGTGTAATTTCGACGGTCGGAGTCCTATACCAAATTGGACAACTATTTTTAATTTTTTCTCTTGTGTGATTGGAAAGGCAACGATTATTGTCAATATTCCGGAGGTGTTGTGCTGGATTCTGAAGCTTTTTCTAGGAGATTCTGCGGATGTAGGCTATACAGTTGATGATAGTCATCATATTCGTATAGATATTCAGTTTCATGACGATAAAACACTGTTCCTGGAGACTGGTGAAAAGGAAGGAAAGGTGAAGAAAAAAGATGGAAAATAGAGGAAAGCGGGAGGGGAGTTACCAAGTTCTTGATGAACTTGGTACATTATTGATAACGAACTTTCCATCGAGGTCGGTGGTGGTTCCTATTGATGTACCTTTAACTAAAACGGATGCTCCTATGACGGGCTGGTTGTCTTCCTCGGAGAAGACAACGCCCATTACCTTTCTGGAGGTTTGAGCGATTGCCAGGCTAATGCCTGCTAGCAGGCAGGTTAATAACAGCGTTAGTTTTCTTTTCATATAGTTTTTATATAGTAGAATAGTCTGTTTTGCTATCTTACGATTCGCAAAAGTAACCACTTTTTTAGAAAAACAAAGAAAAATATGAAAAAAAATATGAATTTGTGCTGTCGATACAAAATACTTGTAGCAAAAGGACTTAAATACAAGATAAGTACATGAAAGGCGGTTTCTTGTTTCTTTTTGGTGATTAATAAACGAAAATAAGTATCTTTTTGATAAATAAATGTGGATAAATTCGTAGATAAGATGTTTAATAACACATAATAATCCGCAAATAAATAATTGCAGGTAGAAAAAAGATAGTTTATTGGACAAAGAAAGAAATTCTATCCGTAGTCTCTTATATTAATACCCTAATTGGGGAGACGAGAGTTGCTGCCGGACTTGAAGTTTGCTACATGAAAGATATTTTCTACCTTTTCAGTAAGTAGATAAAAAGCAAAAAAGGACGATTTATTTTGCGTTTCACTTCCTTTTTTGCTTTTCTTATTCCCCTTTCGGTGTTTTCTTTTTTATATTTATTAAATATTTTGTGCTCAAGCACTTATGGAAGGAGGGGCAGAAAATGCATGAGTTCATCAAGAACTTTGCAAATCACCTATGTCGGCATGAAGTCGCAGGATGTTCCCATCAAGTCCGGGACCATCAAGGTAATGATGAAATCCGATTCCGAAGTATTACAGGAAGTGGTAGTGACCGGTATGCAGAAAATGGATAAACGTCTTTTTACCGGAGCCACCAAACAATTAAATGCCGATAATGTGAAGCTGGACGGTTTGCCCGACATTAGTCGCGGACTGGAAGGTCGTGCGGCAGGAGTTTCCGTTCAGAATGTTTCGGGCACTTTTGGAACTGCCCCCAAGATTCGTGTGCGTGGAGCTACTTCCATTTACGGAAGTTCCAAACCGTTGTGGGTTGTTGACGGCGTGATTCTGGAAGACGCCATCGACGTAGGTCCCGATGATCTTTCCTCCGGTGATGCGGAGACATTAATCAGTTCCGCCATAGCCGGGTTGAATTCCGACGACATCGAGAGCTTTCAGATATTGAAAGACGGATCGGCAACTTCCATTTATGGTGCACGTGCGATGGCGGGCGTGATTGTGGTCACCACTAAAAAAGGCCGTGCCGGAGTCAGCAAAATCAGTTATACCGGTGAGTTTACCACCCGTGCCATACCTAGTTACAAAGAATTCAATATCATGAATTCGCAGGAACAGATGGGTATCTATAAAGAGATGGAGCAGAAAGGCTGGCTGAACAGTGCCGACCTTTTCCGTACCAAAGACACGGGAGTGTACGGTCGTATGTATCGTCTCATCGACGAGTATAATAACAGCAACGGCCAGCGCGGACTTCTCAACACCCCCGAATCCCGCAATGCTTATCTCCGTGAAGCGGAAATGCGTAACACCGACTGGTTCGACGTGCTTTTCACCAATGCCATTTCGCAGAATCATTCCGTCAGCATCACCGCCGGAACGGAAAAATCATCCTTCTATGCCTCGTTGAGTGCCATGCTCGATCCGGGCTGGTACAAGCAGAGCAAAGTGAAGCGTTACACAGCCAACGTAAACACCACCTATAATCTTTATAAAAACCTGTCGATCAACCTGATTTCTAACGCTTCCTACCGTCAGCAAAACGCACCGGGAACGATGAGCTCCAGCCTCGACATCGCTTCCGGAAAGATGTCACGCGGATTCGACATCAACCCTTATTCATACGCGCTCAACACAAGCCGCACACTCGACCCCTCTGTGGACTATATCAGCAACTACGCCCCATTCAATATTCTCCACGAACTCGACAATAACTACATCGAAATCAATATGGTAGATGTGAAATTTCAAGGCGAGCTGAAATGGAAAGTGATTCAAGGACTTGAATTGAGTGCCCTCGGAGCGGTGAGATACCAGACCTCGTCGCAGGAACACAACGTGCTCGACGATGCCAACCAAGCCGTTGCCTACCGTACCGGTATGGACGATGCCACCATCCGCGAACAAAACGGATTGCTTTATAAAGACCCCGACAATCCATACGCCCTGCCTATCACCCTGTTGCCCGAGGGGGGAATCTACCAGCGCCAGGACCGCCGTATGTTGGGGCTCGATTTCCGCGGAACCCTCTCATGGAATCACCTTTTTGCCGAAAAACACATCACTAACTTCTTTGCCGGTATGGAAGTGAACAGTCTTAAAAAGGCATATTCTTCCTTTCAGGGCTGGGGAATGCAATATTCGATGGGGGAAATTCCTTCCTACGTCTATCAGTTTTTCAAGAACGGAATAGAGTCCGGTTCGCGTTATTACAGTCTGGGGCACTCCGAAACCCGTAGCATTGCGAGCTTTCTCAACGCCACCTATTCTTATGACGGGCGTTACACGCTCAACGGAACGTTTCGTTACGAAGGAACCAACCGCATGGGGCGCAGCCGTTCGTCACGCTGGCTGCCCACGTGGAACTTGTCCGGTGCATGGAACGTGCATGAGGAAGCTTTTTTCAAAGCGCTCCAACCCACTCTCTCCAACCTGACTCTGAAAGCTTCTTACTCTCTTACCGCCGATCGCGGTCCGGCGGAAGTAACCAATTCGCAAGCCATCATCCGCAGTTTCTCTCCCTATCGTCCTTTTACCGATATTCAGGAAACGGGACTTTACATCGAGGACATCGAGAACAGCGAACTCACCTACGAGAAAAAGCATGAACTGAACATCGGCATCGACCTCGGTCTGCTCGAAAACCGGATCAACTTCTCTGCCGACTGGTATCAGCGTAACAACTACGATCTGATCGGTGTCGTTCCCACGCAGGGAGTAGGCGGTTTCATCAACAAATATGCCAACGTAGCCACGATGAAATCCCACGGTGTGGAGTTCACCCTTTCCACCCGCAACATTCGCACGAAAGATTTTTCGTGGAATACGGACTTTATCTTCTCCTACGCCAAAAATGAAGTGACCCAACTGAAAGGACTCACCAGCATGATGGAACTGGTATCCGGCAACGGTTTCGCCCGTGAAGGCTATCCCGTGCGCGGACTGTTTTCCATCCCTTTTGCAGGGCTCGACGCGGACGGTATTCCACAGTATCTGATTGACGGAAAACTGACCACTACCGGTGTCAACTTTCAGGAACGGGAGAAACTTGATTATCTGAAATATGAAGGTCCTACCGACCCTACTGTCACAGGAAGTTTCGGTAACGTATTCACTTACAAAGGCTTCAAACTGAATGTCTTTATGACCTATTCTTTCGGCAACGTAGTCCGACTGGACCCTGTGTTCAACTATAAATACTCCGACCTCACCGCCATGCCGCGTGAGTTTAAGAATCGTTGGACCGTCTCCGGCGATGAGGCGAAAACCAATATACCAGTGATTATCAGCGACCCGCAATATCAGGCGAATACCTCGCTATACCTTGCTTACAATGCTTACAACTACTCTACGGAGCGTATTGCCAAAGGCGATTTCATCCGTATGAAGGAAATATCACTGATGTATGAGTTCCCGAAAAGCTGGATTGCTCCTGCCAAAATCTCCAACTTGTCGCTCAAGTTGCAGGCCACCAACCTCTTCCTGATTTATGCCGACAAGAAACTGAACGGGCAGGACCCGGAATTTGTGAATACCGGCGGTGTAGCATCGCCCGTACCCCGCCAGTTCACCCTCACCCTGCGCCTGGGACTATAAGTAAAGAATCAGAGAATCAACCTAAAAAAATATACGAGAGATGAAGAAAAAGATCAATTATATACTCCCTGCACTGGTACTGACCGCAAGTTTAGGTCTGACCACCGTCTCCTGCAACGGCTTTCTGGACGAAATGCCGGACAACCGTACGGAGTTGAACACCGACCAGAAAATAGCCAAACTGCTTGTATCGGCGTATGCCGACGCGTCGCCCAACGAACTATTCGAGCTTTACAGCGATAACTCCGATGACAGTGGCCCTACCTACGGTTACTACAAGCTTTCCGAACAAGAGTGCTACCACTGGCAAGATACCAAGGAAGAATATCAGGACACGCCCAATTCTCTTTGGGGAAGTTACTACAGCGCAATAGCCGCCGCCAATATGGCGCTCGATGCCATCGAAGAAAAAGGAAATCCGGCGTCACTCGACCCGCAGAGAGGTGAAGCGCTCGTGTGCCGTGCCTACTGCCATTTCATGTTGGCGAATATCTTCTGCAACGCCTACGACACTCATGCCTCCCAATCTTTAGGAGTGCCATATATGGAAGAGGTGGAAACCACCGTATCTCCCCGTTACGAGCGGGGCACGTTGGAAGAAGTGTACCGAAAAGTGGAGCGTGACCTCCTCGAAGGGATCGACTTGATTTCGGACGACAGCTACTCCGTACCCAAATATCACTTCACCCGTAAAGCCGCTTATGCCTTTGCCGCCCGTTTCTACCTTTATTATATGAAACCCGATTTCTCCAATTGCGACCGTGTGATTGATTTTGCCACCCGTGTATTGGGGACTAACCCCGATGATCTGCTGCGCAACTGGGAAGCGTTGGGCAATCTTTCCGTGAACGGAAATGTGCAGGCGGATGCCTATATCGCCTCTTCCAATGAAGCCAACCTGTTGATAAGCAGTACCATTTCCAACTGGGGAGCAATCGGGAGTGACTATCTGATAGGTCCGCGTTACTTCCATAACCAGACGCTCGCCACCAGCGAAACCTGTCTGTCGTCAGGGTTGTGGGGCAGTTCGGATTATTTCTATCTGAAACCTTTCTCCACCAACGGGTTTGTTGCCAGTATTCTGCGTAAGAGCGGACTTTATGAGGGCTCATACCTTTATTATATGCCTGTACTGTTTTCTACGGATGAAACCTTGCTCTGTCGTGCCGAAGCATACGCGCTGAAGAAAATGTACTCCCAGTCGGCAGCCGACATCACGAGTTGGCAACGTGCCTACACCCGCAACAAATCGGTGCTGACACCCGAACAGATCAACACCTATTATAATAAGATGAATTTTTATACCCCCTTCACCCAACAGACACCGAAAAAGCAACTGGCTCCCGACTTTACGATTGAAGAGGGAATGCAGGAAAATTTCATCCATTGCATCCTGCATATCCGTCGTATCACCACCTTGCACGAAGGGATGCGCTGGCCCGACATCAAGCGATATGGCATCCTGATTTATCGCCGTGACATGGCCAACCAGCGTGTCACCGACGAAATGCCTCCGAACGATTTGCGTTACGCGATCCAAATTCCGCGGAGTGTGATCGTGGCGGGAATACAACCCAACCCGAGAAGAAATTAACAAAGAAAAAAAGTGGAAGTTATGAAAAAACAGCTCATTTATTCTTTGCTTGCCCTTACCGCAGTCTGCCTGGGGGCTTGCAACAATGACGACGAAATAGACACCGCGCACAGCATTTTCTCCACCGAGCCGGTGGAGAGGAACGCTTTCGACGATTGGTTGCTCGACAACTACACCTATCCCTACAACATCGATTTCATGTACCGCATGAAGGACATCGAAAGCGACCATAAATACAACCTTGTGCCTGCCGACTATGATAAAGCGGTGGCACTGTCCAAAATCATCAAGCACGTCTGGATGGACGCTTATGTAGAACTGGCGGGAATCGATTTTCTCCGCGTATACGTGCCTAAAACCTTTCATCTCATCGGATCGCCCGCTTACGAAAGTAGCGGGAATATGGTACTCGGCACGGCAGAAGGCGGAAAGAAAATCACGCTTTACAACGTGAACGACCTCAACGTGAAGAAAATCAATATCGAAAAACTGAACGACTATTATTTTGAAACGATGCACCATGAGTTCGCTCATATCCTGCACCAGAAACGGAACTTCGACCCTTCTTTCAACCGGATCTCGGAGGGGAAATATGTGGGAGCCGACTGGTACTACTACATGACCGCGGAGGGAGCCATGCCCCGTACAAACGATATAGCCTGGCCCGACGGCTTCGTGACCGCCTATGCCATGAATCAGGCGAACGAGGATTTTGTGGAAAACATAGCCATGTATGTCACCCACACGCAGACCTACTGGGATAACATGCTGAAGGCAGCCGGAGAAACGGGCGCAGCTACTATCAATAAAAAGTTTGCTATTGTTTACAACTATATGCGGGATACTTGGGGAATCGACCTCAACGAACTGCGCAAAATCGTGCTGCGTCGTCAGCAAGAGATTACCGAAATTGACTTGAGTACGATTCAATGAGTATGAATTTTAATTATACATTATCACTATGAAGAAGAATATAACAATATACCTCTTGTTAGCTCTTGCCTGTCTGGGCTTGCAGTCATGCCTCTTTCAGGAGGAAAACTACTTTGACGATTCGTCTGCCAATCGTGCCACAGCCGATGTGAACCGATGCGGCGAACTTTTGAAAGCAGCTCCAAATGGCTGGGTGATGGAATATTACGTCGGCAAGGATTATTCGCTTGGAGGCATCACCCTGCTTTGCAGATTCGACGGACAGCGGGTGACAATGGCTTCGCAAATGTCGGAAGCAGATGAGACGGTCAGTTCGCTCTATAGCGTGAAGTCGGAACAGGCGACGATGTTGTCATTCGATACCTATAATTATCTGGTGCATTATTTCGGGCAGCCGCAGGGAAGTATGTCTGACGACCCGAACGGGACACTCGGAGGTGACTACGAGTTTATTATTTCGAGTGCTTCTGCCGAGCGTATCGAACTGAAAGGCAAAAAATACGGCAACCGGATTGTGATGAAGGCACTTTCCGAAGACCAGACGTGGAAGCAATATCTCACTAAAATAAAAAAGGTGGAGGACGATGCTTTCTTTTATGAATATGACTTACTGATGGACGGACTCTACACGGGGCAAATGCTGCGCAGCAACTATACGTTTATCGTGACTTATTATGACGAAATAGGAAAAGTGCATCAAAAAACTGTGCCTTTTATGTTTACCGCCGACGGAATGCGTTTTCATGAACCGGTAACGATAGACGGTCAGACGATGCAGAATTTTGTCTGGAAGAACGAGCTTATCAGCTTTGTCTGTACCGACGAAGGGGCTACGGGAATCAAATTGGCGGGTGTCTACACTGCCGGATATCAAAGCTATGATTATTATCCGGGCACTTATCAGATGGATTTTTACCGCCTGAACGATGAAACGCAACAACTGGAAGTGGCCTCGCAGGAAGTCCGGCTATTGAAGAACGAAGACGGAAAGAGTTACTGGCTCAAGGGGCTGGAATATGATATTCTGGTGATGTTTGACAAGCCGCGCGGCGGACTTTCCGTCTCCCCGCAGCTTCTCAAAAAGGTGCAGGGCGGATATGTTTATCTGGCTATGTGGGACGTAATGAACGATTATGTGCTCCGTAGTGAGTCTATCGGACTGATTAGTTATGCTACCACTAACGGCATTTACCTGGTGGACAATGGAGTCTGGATGGGAGAAATTTCCGGATTCATCTTCGGAGTGTACAACTCGCAGGAGGAGGACGCGGCTTTCATCGGATACACGGATGCGTTTGCTTCCATCAGATTAGTTAAAAAAACAATAGAAGAATAGTATGATGAACAAGTTATTTATGATCGTATTATCTGTATGCTGCCTGCTGATGGCAGCGTGCGGCACGGATAATGATGAAACGCCGCAGGGCTTACGCATCGTGGACACGGATGTCGATCTGGCTGCTGGCGGTGGAACGGTGGAAGTGGCTTTGCAGGCTGCCGGGGAACTGACGGCTGTTTCCGGTGCGGACTGGTGTAGGGTGATCGAAGTGACAAACGAGAAAATCACATTACTTGCCAGGGCTAATTATGAATATGTGTCACGTGCCACGCAAGTGACCGTAAGCGATGGTAGCAACGAACAGAAGATTGTGGTGACACAGGCTGGTAATATTTTTGCGCCCGATACCGACCAACAGGTGTTGCGGCTCCGTCACAAACCGTGGTGCGGGTCAACAGCTCGTTCGATTTCAAGGTGAGTATACAGAAAGGAGTCGATTGGGTGGAAGTCCCTACAGCCTCGAAAGAGGAAGGCTTCCTGCTCGTATTGAAAGAGAATAAGACCGGAAATCCGCGTGCCTGCCAACTGATGGTCAGTACCAGTGAGGGGGCACGGAAGTTTTTCTATTATGTCTACCAGTATGAAGCGAGTGACCTGCTCGGAGCATGGGGGAACAGTCAGATTTATGTGAAATGGGATAAGAAAAAGATAGATAAGGCATATTCTTTGTCGGCTACGGAGGTGACGAAAGATGCGGAAGGTGATGGCTACACTATTAAAATGTCATTAGTCGGTACTCCGGTGGTGCAGTATTTGAAAGATCCTTCGAAGGCTACGATTTCATTGCAGGCTACCTACGAGGATGGGGCTTTTGTGGTTCCTATCGGCGCAGCACAGAAAGATTTTATTCTGACGCAGGAGGTGGATGAAACAGCCAATAGTGCAATGAACAGGACAGCTGATGACACAGCACTGGAAGAGGATGTCGTTTTACAAACATTATACGGCTTTTCCGTAGCAGCTTCCTCCAACATTTATGCGAAAGGTAATTTCGGATTTGCTCCTGTGCTTTATCAGGATGGTTCTATCGGGATGAGTTATCAGGATGTAGCCGGTGCGCCGGAGAGCGGGTGTTATCTTGCGATAGCACTGTTCGACGGACAGCAGTTTTCTACGGCAGCATTGAAAGACTATATTCTTTTCCCTGACATTGCGCTCTTTAAATAGTTGGAAACTTGCAACTTATGAATCAACCGGATATAACGTTTCCGGAATAGATGTATGAAGAAAAGAACTACCGTTGTGAAACGGAATGAGAGGTTAATAACTCTCTCTTAATTTTAACTTTACATATATGACAGGCGGGGAGGACTACCCGTGTGGAAAACGGGAGTTTTTTTCCCGGGATTACCCCGCCTTTTTTATTGCCTCCAGGGGGACTACGGAAGTTCTTTTTAATGTTGTAACGATATAAAATAACTCTTATATGGATAAAAAATTAATGAATTTATTAGGTGTCTGGCTGTTCGCTGTTGCGTCT
>ENA-ORUL01002117-ORUL01002117.1-human-gut-metagenome-genome-assembly--contig:-NODE-2117-length-12030-cov-2.449186_pt1 | contig 12030 bp, 10 predicted proteins | sample MGYA00242084_ERZ509219 | MGnify/ENA primary metagenome ERZ509219 (study PRJEB26280, sample SAMEA2338792) | human gut metagenome | biome: human gut; feature: human-associated habitat; material: faeces...
TTCTCTATCCGGCCATAGCCAAACGCAACCAGACAACGGCCAGCCGGGTGGAACGTGCCATACGTCATCTGGTCAAACTGTCCCGGAAGAAATTCCACAGAAAATACGCGCGCACCTTCTGCCTGGTCAAATTCATTTCTATATAAAATGTCTACCGGAGGCTCTGCAAAGATTCCGTTACATGCCTTCTCAAATACTTCATCTGAAATATTTTCCACATCATAACGGATCAGAACTCTTACATTCTCCACATCTTTGATACCGAGATAGCTGCGGATCTCATGCTTTAAATCTTTTGCCTGTACTGCAAAATCGGATTTCTTTTCTACATACACTCGTCTTACATTACTCATACGTTTTCCTCCATTTTGTAAATCCATTACACTGTTAGTTTTATTGTAACATATTTTTTATTATTAATGTAATTAATATAAATTAACATTTTTATAACTTACACTTATTAATGTCATGTTTTTTCCAAACATACAAAATCATCCAGACAAAAATAAGCATTCCGACAAACACCGCTCCAATCCGAAGAACCATGTCTGAGAAAAAACCTTCCGGGAGCATGCGGATCATATAATCCACCGACGGATCAAAAAGCCACAGATCATTGGTGAAAAAGATCTCGTGAAAAACAGTAAAGCAGGCAGTAAAATCAATGGCAAACGCAACTCCCAGAAACAGGAGCAAACCAAGAAACACGCCAAGGGCAATAGAATACGCCTCAAAAAATTGTCTGCTGATTCTTTTTCTTCCCGCTTTTACGCCTGCCAGCATCAAAAGAACGATTGCCAGCATAAGAAATACGGTGCGAAGCTTCAGACCTCCAAGAAAAAGATTCTTCACATCCGCCATGTGAAGCCGGTCCTGTTCATTGAAGAAATCTTGTTCACGCCCATCGACATCCGTAACGATCGAAAGCTTCTCTTCCTTTCCGATCAAATAGTCCATCATATGCTCTGTCACTTCCATAACGTCTTCCATGGACATATGAAGCGAAGCGGTCACATGATATTTTTCATATTCTTTTTCGTAAAACCCATAAGATGGATCACCGTAGATCACCAATTGAAAACTGGTGATCAGCAAGACAATGACCAGAAGAAACATTCCCGGTATTGCTAATAGTCTGTTAAGCCTCTTCATTCTCCGCCTCTCTTTCCGTCTCCTTATCACAGGTATGACAGCAAGCCGACTTGCCGGCTTGGATTGCATGTAACGCAATTATTATACCACAATCATGGTTGTAATTCACTCTTTTTTGACTTATAATACTATTATGTCTTATAAGGAGGACTTATCATGGATGTGAACTACGAATTATATAAAGTATTTTATTATGTCGCTTCGACTTTGAGCTTCTCAGAAGCCGCAAGCCAACTCTTCATTTCCCAGTCTGCGGTCAGCCAGTCGATCAAAACACTGGAGAAGAAGTTGAATCAGACTTTATTTATCAGAAGCACAAAGAAGGTACAGTTAACGCCGGAAGGGGAGATTCTGCTAAGACATATCGAACCTGCGGTTCATCTGATCGGACGGGGCGAGGCTCAGCTTATGGATACTTCTGCCGGCGGCGGACAGCTTCGCATCGGAGCAAGCGATACCATTTGCCGGTACTTTCTCGTACCTTATCTTGAAAAATTCCACAAAGCATTCCCGGGAGCTCATATCAAGGTAACCAACGCTACCTCTATCAAATGCGTGGAATTATTAGAAAGCGGACAGGTAGATCTGATTGTTGTAAATTGCCCAAATGCATATCTTGGCAGTTTGTTTTCTGTAAACACAATCAGATCTTTTCATGATGTGTTTATTGCTAACCAGTCGTTTCGTGAGCTTAAGGGGAAAAAGCTATCCTACAAACAACTGTTAGAATATCCCATCTTAATGCTGGATAAGAAAAGCACTACAAGCGAATTTCTACACTCTCTGTTTCAGCAGCACCAGTTGGATCTGGTTCCGGAAATTGAACTTAGCAGCAATGATCTTCTTATTGATCTTGCCCGCATCGGGCTTGGTCTGGCATTCATCCCGGACTATTGTATAGACCATGAAGATGAAGATTTGTTCATCATTGATCTGAAAGAAAAGCTTCCTGCCAGAGAACTGGCACTCGCCTACAACAAGCACCTTCCGGTATCCGGAGCACTGCAGGAATTTCTAAGTTATTTTTCAGACAATTCTTGATGCTATACCTCCCCTGTTTATAATATAAAACATGTCATTCAAGGAGGAAACTATTATGTCAATTATTAAAACAGAACATCTTGTTCACAACTATATCATTAAGACAAGCACGATGGATATCAACACCATTCATGTCTTAAAGGATATCGACTTCGAAGTAGAAAAAGGGGAATTCGTGTCGATCATGGGACGTTCAGGATGCGGAAAGAGTACCTTTCTTAAACTTCTCGGCATGATCGAACGCCCAACATCCGGAATAATCTACTTTGATGGTATGGACACAGAAGATCTGTGGAAGGATGAATTAGCAGATATCAGAAGACGAAGAATCGGTTTTGTCTTTCAGGATTTTTATCTGTTGGACAGCTTATGTATCAAGGACAACATTCTGCTGCCGATGATTCTTGATAAAGCAGAATCAAAATCTATGGTTGAGAAAGCAGAAGGACTTGCCGAATTGTTCGGGATCAAAGATCTTCTTCCAAAAGCTCCATACGAGCTGTCTGGCGGTGAGAAACAAAGAGCTGCCATCTGCCGCGCACTGATCAATGACCCGGAAATTATTCTCGCAGATGAGCCTACCGGAAATCTCGATTCAAAATCCGGTAAGATTGTTATGGATGCGTTGAAACGGATCAACAAAGAATTCCACAAAACAATTCTTATGGTTACGCACGATCCTTATTTTGCAAGCTTAAGCCAGAAAGTCGTTCTTCTAAAGGACGGACAGATCTCAGACACTATTCAATGCACAGATGATGACAATGATTTCTATGAGAAAGTCTTTCAATACACAACAAAAATCTAAGGCAGGAGGCATACACCATGAAACAACAGAAAATATACGCACGGTTTTTTTCCATTATCTGTGTGATCATTACTTCTGCCCTGGCACTCTTTGCCCCGTGGGCAAATCTTGACGGTACACTGTACACGTTACCGCAGCTTCTCCTTAAAGTCACAAAAGCAGGCGGTCCCAACGGCTTTGTAACAAATGGCGATACAGCAGCTTTCGCCACATACTGCATCACTTATCTGGTGGCTGTACTTTTAATTCTTTATGCCATCTACGGAATCCTTCTGATTTTAGGACGCAAGGTACACCTTCTATGCTATTGTGTTTACGGTCTTGAATTTTTTTACTTTACTTCTTATGTTATCTTTCAAGGACATGTCAGCGGCTATGCGCTTCCTTTTACCGGACTTGTAATGGTCGTCGAATTCCTTGTAGCAACCTACTGTGAACAAAGCAGCGAGATCAATCGAAAATACCGTCTCATGAAGAAGCGGGAAAAAGAGGAAAAGGCCGAGCGAAAAAGAAGACTCTATTTCCCCGGAAAATATCCTGCCGACTTCTCCCGCGTCATTCGAACAAACTTTAAATACAACTGGAAAAACTATGTTTTATTCATTGCCTGCGGCACTTTGTGTTCCACATTTCTTACAACCGCGATCGGCATGAATCAACTGCTATCTGCGGTACATTCAAAAGAATCCCTGCTCCTTGGCACCGGACTTCAGCAAATTCTTCTCCGGTCTCTGGGACTTATTTTATGTACCAGCGTGCTCGTCACAGCCTTTGTATTTTCTTACTATATTAAGAGCCGGATGAACGATTACCGGATGTTCACGCTTCTGGGAATCCGAAGCCGGACCTTATCTTATATGATCGCCGTCGAGTGCCTCACAAGCCTCGTTATTTCACTGATCTGTGGTATGCTCCTTGGCACCGTGATCATTTTTGCACTTCGGAGCGGACTTGCCAGAGAGCTGAATGGCTATGCCGTTTTGGGACATATCACTCCAAAGCTCTACGGACTTTCACTGGCTGCTTATGGCACGATCCTTCTCTTTGCCACTGCCATTAACTACGAATCTTACGTACAGATCCGCGATGCGTTTGGCACTGTTAAAACAAGAGAAAAGGAATCTTATCCTCAAAGCTTTTTATTTCTGCTTGTCATCCTCGGCGTCTATCTGGTGTTTGAAAGTATTGCCGGCTGTGATGAGGCATCCATTGTAAATATACTGGTATTTTTATTCGGTACCCTCTTTTTGATCAAGGGAATTGCAGCCTACATTATCAAATGGGTACACAGATCGGATTCCATCTATTATAAACGGGTTTTATCCCGCATCCCACTGCAGTACCGGTTCAAAAAGACGACACGATACATATTCCTTTTGACAGCGGCTCACATGTTTGTTCTTAGCATCTATCTCTTCTACATCGGAAGCAGCTTTGTTGCAGAACCGGTAGCTGAGACACTGCCTTATGATTATGTATTACTTGCACATGAGGAAGATCAGCCTGCGATTGATGAAATCAGCGGCACAGGCGATACCAAACTCTGGCAATATCCTATGGTGCGCTTCAATGTCAAGACCGGCACGTCTTGGGATTTTGTAGCCCAGCTTGTCAACTATGCACCTCCGGGACAATATATCGGCATCTCCGAGAGCACTTATCAAGAACTCTGTAAGCTTCGGGGCATTACACCGCAGGACTCTCTCAAGCTTGGTGACCATGAGATTCACCTTGTTCTCCAGCAGGACAGCTCTTATCCCCGCCGGAATCTGGATGCCACACCGGGCGCTACGTTCGAGCATCCGTTCCTTATGTTGGGACGCCCCGGCGATCCGGGCGAATTCGAGCCGTGGACGGTTACAAGCTATGAAGTATCGAGCCTCACCGGCATGCTGCAGCGAGGCAATCAGGAAAACCTCCTCGTCTGCTCCGACGAGATGTTTGACCAGTGTCTCTCACAAGTTCCGGGAGGACCTACAAACCTCTGTTTGATCAACACCGAAAAAGGTTCCTACAAACAGGTAGACGCTGTACTTCAAAATATTGCAGATGCCCATTCCGACGATGCGCTCTTTGATCTGGATATCAAAGTTTATTACGAAAAGCAGGAGCTTCTGAAAGACATCACTTCCGAACGCTATTCAAAGGATGTGCTTTATACGTTCGTATTACTGATGTTTACCGCATTATCACTGTTCCTTGTATATGCAAAATGTTCGTGATGCCGAGGATATGAAACGCCGTTATCGCCTCTTTTCCTACACAGGCATCACACCAAAGGATAAGCTTCGCACACTCCGAATGGAAATGTGGCCATTTACCACTCTGCCTCTTCTTATAAGCACTGTAGGCGCCATCCTGTTCCATCTACGGTATTTCGAAGTTCGAAAATACACAAACGTGCAGATTCTTGAATATTTAAAAACTGCCGGAGTCATCGGACTTCTCTATATCGCTGTTCAATTCCTGTTCATGGGATGGCTTGTGCGGATGATGAAAAAACAGATTGATTAACTTCCTATAAGGATTCCAATCAAAAAGGACTAATACCAAATTGATCACTTTGGTATTAGTCCTTTCTTATAATTCTCAGATTGTTTCCCAGAATTCTTTCATCTCTTCTTTTTTCCCACGAAGCGTTCCCTGTACCATTACAGGCTTTCCACCGCCTCTTCCTTCAAAGGCGTCATTCATCATTTTTCCAATCGGTCTGACATCCTCTGTTCTGCTGCCGATCACGTAGCGATATCCTTCCTCATCTGTACCGGCAAACACACCGCAGATTTCAGCCCCTTTCTCCAACAGAAGATTCATAAGCTCCCGCGGTTCATTTCCTGCAAGATCACAGGCAAATACCGCTGTTTTACCGCCCTCTTCTACCGGAATCTCCTGCGCCCGGTATGTAAGAAGTTTCTGCCTTTGAGAACTGTATGCTCCCTTCAGAGATTCCTGTTCTTGCTTCAGATGCCGTACCGCTTCTGCAGTTTCCAGCTCTTTTGCACAGAGAAGCGCAGAAATTTCTTTCACATTTTCATCTTTTGCATCATAATCCCGAAGCGCCCTTCTTCCACAGAGCATAGTGATACGCTCGCCGCCTTTATAATTGATCATATTCACCAGCTTGATCATCCCGATCTCACCGGTGTAGTTCACATGAGGCGCACAACAGGCACATACATCATATCCCGGAACCGTTACGATCCGAACCTGTCCCTCAATCTCAATCTTACTTCGATATTCCATTTGCTCCAGCGCTTCTTTGGACGGATAGGACACCTCAATCTTCAAATTCTGATAGACCGCTTCATTGGCAAGCCGCTCTATTTCCTTCAGCTCATCCTTCGTGACCGGTCCGTCAAAATCCATGGTACAGTAATCGCCTCCTAAGTGGAAGCCCACATTGTTGTACCCAAATTTCTCATGGACAAGACCGGAGACAATATGCTCACCGCTGTGCTGCTGCATCTTTTCAAACCGCTCTTCCCAACAGATCCGCGCCGTCACACAGCTTCCCACTTCTATCGCTCTATCGCACCAGTGGTAGATCACTCCCTGTTTTTCATGGACATCCAACACCTTTGCCTCATCAAGTGTTCCCGTATCTGCATACTGTCCGCCGCCTTCCGGGAAAAATACTGTCTGATCCAGCACAATCTCATAGTGATTCTTCTTCTCTTCGCAGGCAAGAACTTCCCCCGTACATTCTGTCCGGTGACTGTCCTTGTAAAATAATTTTTCTGTCATTCTATCATTCCTTATTTTCCATCAAGCACAGCTTGACTCTATCCTACATTCTCTCCGGCGCTTTAAAGCCAAGCATATCGATGCACTCTTCCAGCACTTCTTTTGTAAGGTTCAGAAGTGCAATATAGCTCTTCTTCTTTGTCTCATCCTCTTCGGAGAGAATCTTCGTCTCATGGTAGAAACGGTTAAATGCATTAGACAATTCGTAAATATACGCACAAATCTTATGCGGAGCCAGCTCTTCATAAGCATTTTCAATAACTTCGTTATATTTAGCAACTTCCAGCATCAATGCCTTCTCACTGTCACTTTTTGCTGCCGTCATTGTAAGACCTGCAGCCTCTTTGCCCTCTGCCTGATATTTATTTAAAATGGATTTGATACGCACGATCGTATATAAAATATACGGTCCTGTATTTCCTTCAAAGGAAGTAAAGCGATCCACGTCAAAAATATAATCTTTGGATGCCTGATTGGACAGATCTCCGTATCGAATTGCGGAAAGTCCTACAATCTTCGCAGTCTCTTTTGCTTCTTCCTCTTCTACGGTTCGATTATCTGTGATCTTCTTATACATCTCTTCCTCGATCTCAGCGATCAGACTCTCAAGACGCATCACACCGCCTTCTCTTGTCTTAAATGGTTTTCCGTCTTTTCCATTCATCGTACCAAATCCAAGGAAGGAAAGTTTGGTGTCTTCCGGCACGATTCCTGTCTTCTTAGCAGCGCGGAACACCTGAACAAAATGCAGCTCCTGACGCTTGTCCACCACATAGATTATATGGTTCGGATGATAATCCTGCTCTCTCTGAATCAGTGTTGCAAGATCCGTTGTTCCGTAGAGAGAAGCGCCGTCTGATTTCTGGATCATACACGGTGGAATCTCCTTCGTATCCGTCTCCTCCTGAACATCAATGACGAGCGCACCCTGATCCTCATGTGCATACCCTTTTTCTTTCAACTCCCTGATCATATCCGGAATGTAAGGCTGCGCGTCAGATTCGCCCTTCCAGAGATCAAATTCCACATTCAGATTCTGGTAGTTTTTCTTAAGATCGGCTACTGATACACTCATAATGTGCTTCCATATTGCAGTATATCCTCTGTGACCGTTCTGCAAAAGATACGTCGCATGCAATGCTTCTTCTCTATAAGCCTCGTCCTCTTTCGCCTTCGTGCTGGCTGTCGGATAGATTTCTTCCAGCTCTCCAATCGTAAATGGAGCTTCTACCGGATATTCTCCTTCAAAATCCTCCTGAAAATACGGAAGTTCCGGCTGTCTCTTCTTAAGCTCAGTCACGATCAGTCCCATCTGATACCCCCAGTCTCCCAAGTGAATATCTCCAAGCACTGTGTGTCCCATCTTTCTTGCAATACGCTTCACGCTCTCTCCGATAACCGCAGAACGAAGATGTCCTACATGGAGCGGTTTTGCTACATTTGGTCCGCCGTAGTCCACAAGAATCGTTTTTGGCTCTTTCGCCTGTTCGATTCCATGATTATCACAGGTCTTCATGGCATTTAAGTATTCTGCCACTGCATCTTTGTCTGCTTTTATATTAATAAATCCAGGATTTACCGCCTCGATTTCTGCAATATATGTCTTATCTGTAAGGTTAGCGATCACGTCATTTGCAATCATGATCGGCGCCTTCTTATATACCTTGGCTCCTGCCATGGCACCATTACACTGGTATTCACACAGGTCCGGACGATTCGAAATAGTCACTCTTGCATAAGAACGGTCATATCCTGCCTTCTCAAATGCCATCCCCATCTCCTGCTCGATCAAATCTATGATTTTCTTCATGTCTTTCCTCCTCAAAATCTGTAAACCTTTTTCTTCTTCAGCGTTATCTTTTATTTTAACACAAGAAAAACCCGCTCACAAGCTTAAACTTCAATGATCACAGCTCCCATTTCATTAAGAAACTTCCGGTCTTTTTCCGTGAATTTCTGATCTGTCACTACTCCGGTATAATCCCCCAGACAATTTACCTTTGCCATTGCCTGCTTCTCGAACTTCGAATGATCTACTGCAAGATAAGCTTTTCTGCATTGTTTTGGCGTCTCTCGTTTTACTCTCATCTTCTCAATCGTCGGTGTCGTAACTTCAAAGGCATCGTTGATAGACGCCGCTCCGAAAAATCCCAGATCAAATTTGAAATCTGCCAGCATCTCTGCTGCATATCTGCCAAACATACTTCCCGTGGACTTCTGTACTCTTCCTCCGCAGATAAACAGTTCCGGCTCTCCGTCTTCCAACAATCTTGCAATCTCAAGATCATTGGTAACAATGAGCGTATTCTTAATTCCTTTAATTCTCTTGGCGATCTCATAAGTAGTTGTCCCCGCATCCAGAAAAATAATATCTCCTTCTGATACAAACGAAGCACACATTCCGGCAATCTTTTCCTTCTCATTCTTATTGCTTGTCTGTTTTTGTGCATAGTTTTCTTCCTGCTTTGCCACCGCTCCGCCATGACAACGCTCCAGCTTCCCTTCTTCCTGAAGCTTCACCAGATCTCTTCGTATCGTCATTGCACTAACCTTTAATTCAGACGCCAGCTCTTCAACCTGAACGCTTCCTTTTCTCTCCGTCATTTCTATAATCTTGGACTGTCTTTCTGCCGCCAGCATATTTTCACCTCTATCAAAAAAATATACAGTGGGAAAACTTCCCACTGTATATAATACTATCTTATTACATGAAGATATTCAATACCAGAACTTCTACAACACCCACTGCCCATGCAATCGTAGATGTCACAGACCATACTCTCAACTGATCTTTCGCCTCGCTTACTCCAAGAGTTCTGTTTACCACCCAGAAGTAGCTGTCGTTGAAGTATCCAAAGAACAGAGAACCTACACAACATGCAATTGCTCCAAGAAGCGGACTTGCTCCTGATGCAATGATGATCGGTGCAGAAATACTTGCTGCTGTTGTCATTGCAACTGTTCCGGAACCCTGAATGAAACGCATTGCTGTAGAGATCAGTAACGGAAGAACAACGATCGGAATTGCTGTCTGTGCAAGACCTTCTGCCATGAAGTTACCAAGGCCGGAATCTTTAATAATCTGTCCAAGAGCTCCGCCTCCACCAGTAACCAGCATGATGATACCTGCAGACATCATACCTTTTTCCATTTCGCTAAGACATGTGTGTCTGTCTAACTTTCTTCCAAGTGTGAAGATTGCTACTAAAAGACCGATACCAACTGCAACGATTGGCTGTCCAAGGAAGATCAGGATTTCCATGATACCTGTTGTTGCGCCGACTGCCGTTGCAACGGTGTTGATCAGGATTAATACGATTGGAACTAATAATGGCATAAAGGATTCTAACGCTCCCGGCACACCACTCATATCCATTGCAAATGCTCCGTCGTAATCCGGCTCACGATATGGAGCTTCTACAACCTCTCCATCCTCGTTCGGAATGCGATAATATTTCTTTGATAAGTACAGTCTTGAATATGCGATACATGCAATTGTCATTGGAAGTGCAAGAATAATTGTCAAAAGAATAAAGCTTCCTACATCAATTCCAAAGATACCGCAGACTCCAAGCGGGCCAGGTGTTGGCGGTACTAAGGAGTGTGTAATAACAAGTCCTGCTGCCAGTGCCACACCAAGTCCGATGAAAGACTTCTTAGTTGCTCTGGAGATAGCCTTTGCGATCGGCGCAAGCACTACGAATCCAGAATCACAGAAAATCGGAATAGATACAAGGAATCCTGTCAGCGCCAGAGCTTCCTCTTCTCTCTTCTTACCAAACAGTTTCAAGAATGTATAAGCCATTCTCTTTGCTGCTCCGGTCACCTCAAAGATCTGTCCCATCATAACACCGAAACCGATGATAATACCGATACTTCCAAGTGTTCCACCAAACCCTGATGTGATCGAATTGATAATACCAAACGTCTTCTCAACGCCATCCACTTCAATCGTTGTGTTGAGTAACGGCATACCGCCGACAACTCCAACAATCACTGTACAGATGATCAATGCCAGAAATGCCTGTACCTTTGTTTTCAATACCAAGAATATCAGGACTGCAATACCAATTGCCAGACCAATTAACATTCTCTCTCCACTAAGCCCGTTTACCATAGTAGACCTCCTCTTTTTCCTTTTTTACTATTTTGTAAAGTTTGGTGCATATTTTGCCGCCAGTAAAATAGCTTCGATCATGCTGACTGCACTTACGATTCCTTTTCCCGCAATGTCGAATGCCGTTCCGTGATCTACGGAAGTCCGTAAGATCGGCATTCCATTTGTAATCGCAATGGTCTTCTCAAAGTCCAACGTTTTCGTTGCGATGTGTCCCTGATCATGATACAGCGATAATACACTATTATATCTGCCCTGCGCTGCCTGATGGAACACGGAATCCGCCCCAATCGGCCCTACAACCTGATATCCTTCTGCCTGAAGCTCCTCGATAGCCGGCATAATTTCATTGACTTCTTCCCATCCAAAAAGCCCATGCTCGCCGCTGTGAGGATTCAATCCGGCAATCGCCATTGTTCCGTCTGTCACGCCAAGTTTCTCAAGAGCTTTCATACAACGCTTCACATAATCAATAATTCTGTCTTTCGTGATCATGTCCAGCATTTCTCTTAAAGACACATGTCTTGTAAGGAAGAACACGCGCATTCCGTTCGTCTCAAACATCGTCAACGGATCTTCTGTCCCCGTAAGCGCTCCGAAGATCTCCGTGTGCCCAATGTAGTTGATACCTCCCGCACGTAAGGATTCTTTGTTGATCGGTGTCGTTGCAACAGCATCTACTTTGCCTTCATTGGCAAGCTCAATACACTTTGCAATATATTCATATGCGGCTTTACCGCACATTCCATTGACTTTGCCAAATTCAAATTTGGCCATGTCAACATTGCCAAGATCAATGAGGTTCAAGATTCCCTTACGGTAATCTCCCTCTTCTGCCTCTGAGATCACATGGACAGTCAAATCTACACCGACAATCTTGATTGCATTCTCAATAATCGTCTTATCTCCAACGATTACACAATCCGCCGCCTCAAACACTTCCTCAGATGCAACAGATTTTGCTACAATCTCCGGTCCGACTCCTGCCGGATCTCCAATAGGTACTGCGATTAATGGTTTTTTCATAATGTCTCATCCTTTCTTGATAACTATAGATTAAATGTATAATTTTTCTTTTAAATAAGTAATGCAGCGGTTGATCGCGTCTCTTCCGCCCTGGCTTCCACCCTTGGTAATGATATGAACGCCTTCAAACTGTCCCTTCAAG
>ENA-ORUL01002122-ORUL01002122.1-human-gut-metagenome-genome-assembly--contig:-NODE-2122-length-12007-cov-2.224063_pt1 | contig 12007 bp, 11 predicted proteins | sample MGYA00242084_ERZ509219 | MGnify/ENA primary metagenome ERZ509219 (study PRJEB26280, sample SAMEA2338792) | human gut metagenome | biome: human gut; feature: human-associated habitat; material: faeces...
GCACTCGATAAAGCCATCGCCTTTCCGGTGCGGTTTGGGCAGGACATCAGCAATGGCGCGCGCCAGACTCGGTTTTTCGGCAATAAACAACCGCATTGAATTAACGAATCTCAACCATGGCACGACCGCCGCGCGCTGGCACCAGTTCGCCAATTGCCGTCAGTTCAATGCCAAACTCGGCGGCTGTAGCTTTGACCTCATTTTCTGCTTCCGGCATGACCGCCAGCAGCAAACCGCCAGAAGTTTGCGGATCACACAGCAGATCGCGCACTTCACGCGGCATTTCACCCATCAGATGACCGTAGCTGGCAAAGTTACGTTCAGTGCCGCCAGGTACTGCGCCCAACTTAATGTACTCTTCAACACCGGGGAGTTTCGGGATCGCTTCATAGTCGACGCGTGCCTGCACACCAGCCCCCTGACACATTTCGCTCAAGTGGCCCAGCAGACCAAAGCCCGTAACGTCGGTCATCGCTTTTACGCCTTCGATGTTGGCAAAGGACGCGCCTGCGATGTTCATCCGGCACATCACTTCCGTCGCCAGTCCCTGATGTTCTGGTTTCAACAGTGATTTTTTCTCAGCCGTGGTAAGAACGCCGATCCCCAGCGGTTTCGTCAGGAACAGTTTGCATCCGGCTTGTGCGGTACTGTTTTTCTTCACCCGCTCGGTCGGTACGATCCCCGTTACCGCCAGACCAAAAATCGGCTCCGGCGCATCGATGGAGTGACCGCCAGCCAGCGCAATACCCGCCTGACGACATGCATAGCGTCCACCTTCGGTCACTTCGCGGGCAATTTCTGGGGAAAGTTTGTTAATCGGCCAGCCGAGGATCGCAATCGCCATAATCGGTTTGCCCCCCATCGCGAAGATATCGCTGATGGCGTTAGTCGCCGCAATGCGGCCAAAATCGAAAGGATTATCAACGATCGGCATAAAGAAGTCGGTGGTACTGATAACGCTGGTGCCATTGCCCAGATCGTACACCGCCGCATCGTCGCGGGTTTCATTACCCACAAGCAAATTCGGATCAACAAACTTCGCCTGCTCACTATGCAGGATGGTTTCCAACACTTTTGGGGAAATTTTACAGCCGCAACCAGCTCCGTGGCTGTATTGGGTCAAACGAATCGAGTTCTCGCTCATGGACATCTCCTGTCAATGCAATCCGGGTATGGTAACCCTCATTCCGTGAAGTGATAAGTGAGAGTGTCTGAATTCCTGCGCCTTTGCTCACAATCCAGACAGTTTCGCGACAATTATCAGAAATAAGTTACAAACGGCGTCGGGTCCGGGACGTTAATCGACGTAGATGCTTTCAGCTGCGGCGTACCGAGGTAGAGAAAACCGACAATTTTATCCTGCTCACGGCAACCGAATGCTTCACGCACTACCGGACTTTCAGTTAATGCGCCACTGCGCCAGATGCCGCCAAACCCCTGGGCAACTGCTGCCATTTGCATCGCCATGACCGCGCATCCGGCAGACATTTCCTGTTCCCAGCGCGGGACTTTATGATTCTCTTCGCATTTCGCCACCACCGTGATGATGAGCGGTGCTGGTTCCGGTTGTCGTAAGTCATGAAAGCTGTGCGTGGATATTCCTTGTCATCACTACCGGCAGCAATCGCCCCCTGTTCCAGTACGGCGCTGAAACGCTCGCGCCCTTCCCCTTCAATCACAAAAAAATGCCACGGTTGCATGGACTTATGGTCCGGCGCACGCATACCCGCACGCAGGATGTTTTGCAGTTGTTCACCCGTTGGCGCGGGTTCAGCCAAGCGGGAGGCGCTACGGCGATTGATCAATAGTTCGAGTGCATCCATTTGATTAACTCCTGTCGTGATATTTATTCACAAAATTAACACGAGAGTGGATTTTGTTACAGCACAGTCCGCAATTCCTGCTGACAAGTACCGGTTGGGTCATTACGATAACCACATCTATTGCGCCTGTGACAGGTGTGACCTTAAGTTGGGAGAATACATGCGAACCCTTTGGCGATTTATTGCCGGATTTTTTAAATGGACGTGGCGTCTGCTGAATTTCGTCCGTGAAATGGTACTTAACCTGTTCTTTATTTTCCTCGTACTGGTTGGTGTGGGGATTTGGATGCAGGTCAGTGGTGGTGATTCGAAAGAAACGGCCAGTCGTGGCGCACTGCTGCTGGACATTTCTGGTGTGATCGTCGATAAACCCGACAGTTCTCAGCGGTTTAGTAAATTAAGCCGCCAGCTGCTTGGTGCCAGTTCCGATCGTCTGCAGGAAAACTCACTGTTTGATATCGTCAACACTATTCGCCAGGCGAAGGACGACCGCAATATCACCGGTATTGTGATGGATCTGAAAAACTTCGCAGGCGGCGACCAACCGTCTATGCAGTACATCGGCAAAGCTCTGAAAGAGTTTCGTGACAGCGGGAAACCGGTTTATGCCGTTGGCGAGAACTACAGCCAGGGGCAATATTATCTCGCCAGTTTCGCCAATAAAATTTGGCTGTCTCCGCAAGGCGTGGTTGATCTGCACGGCTTTGCCACCAACGGTCTGTACTACAAATCGTTGCTGGATAAGCTGAAAGTTTCCACCCATGTGTTCCGCGTGGGTACGTATAAATCTGCCGTTGAACCGTTTATTCGTGATGATATGTCACCGGCAGCCCGCGAAGCTGACAGCCGCTGGATTGGTGAGCTGTGGCAAAACTATCTGAATACTGTTGCCGCTAACCGGCAGATCCCTGCTGAGCAGGTATTCCCTGGCGCGCAAGGGTTGCTTGAGGGTTTAACCAAAACCGGTGGCGATACCGCGAAATATGCACTGGAAAACAAGCTGGTCGATGCACTGGCATCGAGTGCGGAAATCGAAAAAGCACTGACCAAAGAATTCGGCTGGAGTAAGACTGATAAAAATTATCGCGCCATCAGTTATTACGATTACGCATTGAAAACGCCGGCAGATACCGGTGACAGCATCGGTGTCGTCTTTGCTAATGGCGCAATTATGGATGGCGAGGAAACTCAGGGGAATGTTGGCGGTGATACCACTGCGGCACAAATCCGCGACGCTCGCCTTGACCCGAAAGTGAAAGCGATTGTCCTGCGTGTTAATAGCCCAGGCGGCAGCGTTACCGCGTCTGAAGTGATTCGCGCTGAACTGGCAGCAGCCCGGGCTGCGGGTAAGCCTGTGGTTGTATCGATGGGCGGCATGGCGGCATCTGGTGGTTACTGGATTTCCACGCCAGCTAATTACATTGTGGCTAACCCCAGCACCCTGACCGGTTCTATCGGTATCTTCGGCGTGATCACCACCGTAGAAAATAGTCTGGATTCGATTGGTGTTCATACTGATGGTGTCTCAACTTCACCGCTGGCGGATGTTTCTATCACCAGGGCACTGCCGCCGGAAGCGCAGCTGATGATGCAGTTAAGCATTGAGAATGGCTATAAACGCTTTATCACGCTGGTTGCTGATGCGCGTCATTCGACGCCGGAGCAGATTGATAAAATTGCCCAGGGCCACGTCTGGACCGGTCAGGATGCAAAAGCTAACGGGCTGGTCGATAGTCTCGGGGATTTCGATGATGCGGTCGCCAAAGCAGCAGAGCTGGCAAAAGTGAAACAGTGGCATCTGGAATATTACGTTGATGAACCGACCTTCTTCGACAAAGTGATGGACAACATGTCTGGTTCTGTCCGGGCAATGTTGCCAGATGCGTTCCAGGCCATGTTACCTGCACCGCTGGCCTCGGTAGCCTCTACCGTTAAAAGTGAAAGTGACAAGCTGGCCGCGTTTAATGACCCACAAAACCGTTATGCGTTTTGCCTGACCTGCGCCAACATGCGTTAAGTCTTGTACTGAGTGGCCGACAGATCGTCGGCCACATTATTTTTTACGTCGACGAATCCTCTTCCCGCTGTTTCGCCCCATATTTCCTTATCCGCATAGTATCAGGTGCGCTCCCCCTGCCTCACGTATATACTTTTGCTCTTTCGATATCATTCATATCAATATCATGCAAAAGAAATCAATTTACGTTGCCTACACGGGCGGGACCATCGGGATGCAGCGTTCCGAGCAGGGTTATATACCGGTGTCAGGTCATCTACAACGCCAACTGGCGCTGATGCCGGAATTCCATCGCCCGGAGATGCCAGATTTCACCATTCATGAATATACGCCGCTGATGGATTCTTCAGATATGACGCCGGAAGACTGGCAGCATATTGCTGAAGATATTAAAGCGCACTATGACGACTATGATGGTTTTGTCATTCTGCACGGCACCGACACGATGGCGTATACCGCCTCTGCGCTGTCGTTCATGCTCGAGAATCTCGGTAAACCGGTCATTGTGACAGGGTCACAAATCCCGCTGGCTGAGTTACGCTCTGACGGACAAATTAATCTGCTGAATGCGTTGTACGTTGCGGCGAATTATCCGATCAACGAAGTAACGCTCTTTTTCAATAACCGATTGTATCGCGGCAACCGCACTACCAAAGCCCATGCCGATGGTTTTGATGCGTTTGCCTCTCCAAACCTTCCTCCGTTACTGGAAGCAGGTATCCATATTCGTCGTTTGAATACGCCACCCGCCCCGCACGGTGAAGGGGAATTAATCGTTCATCCAATCACCCCACAACCAATTGGCGTAGTGACGATTTATCCAGGGATTTCTGCTGACGTCGTGCGCAATTTTCTGCGCCAACCGGTGAAAGCATTGATTCTGCGCTCCTATGGCGTGGGTAATGCGCCACAAAACAAAGCCTTCCTGCAGGAATTACAAGAAGCCAGCGATCGCGGTATTGTGGTGTTCAACCTGACACAATGTATGTCCGGTAAAGTGAACATGGGTGGTTATGCCACCGGTAACGCCCTCGCCCATGCCGGCGTAATTGGCGGTGCAGATATGACTGTAGAAGCCACGCTAACCAAACTGCATTACCTGCTTAGCCAGGAACTGGATACTGAAACCATTCGCAAGGCCATGAGCCAAAACCTGCGCGGCGAACTGACGCCGGATGATTAAGGAGACTGTAATGCCCCCTCGCGCCCTGTTACTGGTCGATTTACAAAATGATTTCTGTGCTGGTGGCGCGCTCGCCGTGCCGGAAGGTGACAGTACGGTGGATGTCGCTAACCGCCTGATTGACTGGTGCCAGTCGCGCGGTGAAGCGGTTATCGCCAGTCAGGACTGGCACCCGGCGAATCACGGCAGTTTTGCCAGTCAGCACGGTGTAGAGCCTTATACGCCAGGCCAACTCGACGGTTTGCCACAAACCTTCTGGCCAGATCACTGTGTGCAGAACAGTGAAGGCGCACAATTACATCCGTTACTGCACCAAAAAGCGATCGCAGCGGTGTTCCATAAAGGCGAAAATCCTTTAGTTGACAGTTACAGTGCCTTTTTTGATAACGGCCGTCGGCAGAAAACCTCTCTCGATGACTGGTTACGCGATCATGAAATCGATGAATTGATCGTTATGGGCCTGGCTACTGACTATTGCGTGAAGTTTACCGTGCTGGACGCGTTACAGTTAGGTTATAAGGTAAACGTGATTACCGATGGTTGTCGTGGCGTGAATATCCAGCCCCAGGACAGTGCGCACGCGTTTATGGAGATGTCAGCAGCTGGGGCAACGCTATATACGCTGGCAGACTGGGAAGAGACACAGGGGTAATTTTACGCTGGCCTACAATTCTGTACTGGCATTGTAGGCCAAATAAAACACGTCAGTGGCACATCTGGCAATTGATGCCATCAACGAAAGATTTAATTCACCTCAGAAATCTCTTCCAACGACACCTTCCGCGTTTCGATGCCAAAAATGGAGAGAACCAGCGCACAGAGCAATAACATGACACCAAGTACCATAAACACCGTGATCGACCCATAATGTGTTAATAATGCCGCAACGCCATAGGGCGTGAAGACTGCGACGATCCGTCCGACGGCATTAACGAAACCCGAACCGCGCAGGCGTAAATGCGTTGGCCAAAGCTCCGGGATATAAACCGCCGACGCGAAGCAAACATACATGTATAAAAAGAAGATCATCACCAGTCCATAGATTAAAATCGCCCACTCTGTAGTCTGAATTGAATAGATATAGCCTAACACGGCAATAATAATAAGTAAGGTGGAGCCAAATAACCGACGAGGAAAATGATCAATAATTAATGCCGCAATAAATATTCCTACCGGAGCGCCAATCATAATAACAGCGGTCATTAATATTGATTTATCGACATCAATGCCGGAGTTAACAAATATGGTCGGTATCCATACGGTGATGGTATAAAGCGAAATGTTCATTGCAATTAAAACAGTAATCGCGACTAATGTACGTCGTAACATTTCACCTTTAAACAGGAGCCAGAAAGTACCCTTGATTACTTTAACCTTGCTGTTGCTCTGATACGAAGTAAGCGGGGGTAAACGAATACTCTTCTCTCTTTCAATTTGCTGCTCTACTTCACGAAGTTGGCATTCTGCACCTGCGATTTGCCCTTTCCCTGCCAGCCATCGTGGCGACTCGATAAAGTATTTACCTGAGAGAAACCAGGCTAACAGTATGCCAATACCACCCAGCAGAAACATTATTCGCCAACTAAAAAAAGCGATAACCACCACGCCTATCGCCGCAGACAGCATGGGCGACCAGTTACCAACAAATGAGAGCCGCGCGGACCATTTTCCACGCACCGTCGCGGGGATAAACTCCGTAAATGAGGCATAGCCAACCATAATCAGCGCCCCCATTCCTGTTCCCATCAGGAAGCGAAAGAAGATGAGCCAGTACATATCAGGGACAAAAGCGGCCCCTGTTGCAGCAATACCGACGATGAGAAGATTTATGCGAAACGCCCTGCGCCGCCCAAAGTAGTCACCAATAAACCCACCAGTAAGTGAGCCGATGAAATAACCAAACATTAATGCCGAGGTAAAGGCGGCATTGAGGAAATTATTTGACCATCCATTGCTTACCAGCTTTGCTAAGACGACATTACCGGAGTAACTCAAAAACCCTGTTAATAACAGACTAAAGCTTATAATACCAAATATACGATAATGAAACCGGGCCAAAGGCAAGCGGTCCAGTCTTGCGCCAATTTGATCATATTGTTCCATTAGGTGCCTCGGATTTGCTAAAAAGGTAGCAATTGCGGCAAATTCACTTGCCGCATCTTTATCATCATTTTATTTCAAGGCGCAGGAACAAATAATATTGACAACGTGTGCTTAAATTACCACACCAGCTGGATATTATTGTCTTTGCAAAATGCTATCCACTCTGCACCCGGTGATTTATCAGTTATTATGTAATTAATATGACTAAAATCAGCTAACTGGACAAAAGCTTTGCGATCAAACTTAGAGTGATCAACCAATAACGCAACTTCTGTCGCCTGACGGATCATTGTCTTTTTGATTTCAGCTTCCGCTTCATTAGAGTCCAGCGCGCCGCTGTTAATATCAAGACCTTTACAACTCATTACCATGATATCGACATGATAGCGCCTGATGATCTCTTTAGTAATTCTTCCTTGCAGTGAAAGTGTATTTTTGTTTAGTTCCCCACCCGTTGAAACGACTTTAATTTCTGACTGAGCCAGAACATGAATCGCTTCCGCCGAGTTGGTTAGCAACGTCAGGCCACTACGGTCCTGTAACAATTTGAGCAATTCCATTACGGTACTACTGGAATCGGCTGCCATGGTGGTTTTATTGTCGATAAAGGGTAGTGCCTTGCGTGCAATAAGCTGCTTCTCTTCATAAAACGATGAAGCGCGCTTATAAAAATGGATATTCTCCGTCAACATCGCTGTATTTAAAACAGCACCACCATAGGTTCTGGTCAAAAAGCCTTCATCTTCCAGCTTCTCAAGATCGCGGCGAATGGTTTCTTCGGTTACCTGAAAAATCCCACTCAAATTTGAGACTGTCACCTTTTTATCGTTGGCAACCATTTGCTTAATTGCCTGAATCCTGTCTTTTGCCGCCACGATTACACCCCTGTATCTTTTTACATCACATTAGCGCGATTATCGCATAACCGATGTTTACTTTCAAAATAACCTGTTTGAATCACAGATTTTCATTACAGTTTTCACAGAAACAGAGGTGAATCGTGTTGAGTATTTAACGCTCCAGGGCCTCTGCCATTTCCCTCATCAATGTTGCGTCTGCATCCGATAAGTTGATATTCAGTGCCGCGACATTTTCGCGTACCTGTTCCGGTGCAGTAGCCCCACTAAGAATGGAGATTAAATCACTCTGTTTTAATATCCACGCCAGTGCCAGAGTGGGAATTGTGCACTGATAACGAGCACAAAGTGGCTGCCACTGTTCAAGCATATCAATCACTTTCAGAATGTTTTCACGCTGGAACCAGACTTTATTTGCCCGAGCGCCGCCCGGAACGTAATCACGAGTGATGGTGCCGGTCAACAATCCCTGCTCTAGCGGGGAATAAACCTGAACCACAATGCCATTATCACGACATAGTGGCAGCAGTTCGTTTTCCATTGCCCGGTCGAGGATACTGTATTTCGCCTGAATAATATCCAGTTCACCATATTGCAGATACTCGCGGATATGGTCAGCATCGACGTTAGCAGCGCCTATAGCGCGAATTTTCCCTTCAGACTTTAACTCATTAAGCACTGCGACAGTTTCAGCGATCGGCGTAAAAAATGGCGGCACCGACTGCCAGTGCGTCATGTAGATATCGATGTAATCAATACCCAGACGTTGCAAGCTCGCTGCTACCTCTTCGCGGATAGATTCCGGGGAAAGGTTTTTATACAACTGCCGATCGCCAACTTTGTTGAATAAACTTCCTTTTCGTTCCCAGACAATGCCGCATTTGGTTTCTACTACAACCTGTTCACGGGGCAGTTTTTTTAACGCCTGACCGACGATAACTTCACTATTGCCAAAGTTATATCCTGGCGCAGTATCAATCAGATTAATGCCACAACGATGGGCTTCAAGAATCGTATCAATACATATTTGCCGATCGAGATCGCCATTCCATGCAGGACCGCCGCCAATGGCCCATGTCCCCAACCCCATTCGCGAAAGCGTAATATCCGTTGTGCCTAAAGGTATCTTTTTCATTTGCCTTCATTATCCTTCGTATTCTTCCAGCAATTGTTCGACCAGCTTTCTGTTTTTTACGCCGGTGGTGGCACCGACGCTTAGAACCGAGATAGCCGCCGTTGCATTGGCAAAGCGTGCGCATTCACGCAGATTTTTGCCTTCTAACAGTGCCGCAATAAAACCTGAAGCAAAGTTATCGCCCGCGCCAATGGTGTCGATGGCGGTTATTCCTGCGACCGCCGGCACCTTCATCGTCATGTCACCACGCTTGATAAAGCAGCCGTCTTTACCCGTTTTAATCACCACCGTTTTTACGCCGCACGCAAGAAAGCAGTCAGCAATTTCATCCAGTGTCTCTTTCCCGGTGAGTAATTTTGCCTCGGCAAAATTAGGAAACAGATAATCGACATAACTCAATGCTTCGCAAATATCATCCAGCGTTTCATTCAACCGCGGTTTGATCATATCGGCACAGATAATCATCTGCCGGGCTTTAGCTTGCGTAAAAATTTCTGTTAGCGCTTTACCATCCAATAGTGGACTGTTGAAAATACTGGCCAGTGATAATAATTTCGCCTGAGAAAACCGCGCAAAATCAACATCGTCAATATTCAATTTCCACAGACTGCCATTACGGTTTGTGACAAACGTCCGCTCGCCATCCTCCGTCACCAGTCCAACGTTAATAGAGGTATCTATGCTGACGTCCTGCTTCAGGCTTTGAATATCAATATTCTCTTTGCGGCAATGGTCGAGAATAAATTGCCCTGCGGCATCTTTACTAATACGACTCATTAATGCTGTGCGATGGCCCAGACGAGAAATAATTGTTGCTTCATTTATTGCATCACCCCCGGTGGTCATTGCGATTCTTTCAAGAGGATAAGAATCCACATCAAAGATATTTTTACTGACCGGTTGCAATGGAATATCAACAATAGCGGCACCTATACAAATAACGTCGAGATTATCCATATCATTATTCCGCTTTGCCATCAGAACCGAACAGTTTAATTTTTTCCAATGCCCGTTCTTTTACAGCTTTACGTACTTCACGTTCTAAATGCAGGAAAGGCTGATCCTGGTTTTCTTTCACTGCAACCATTGCGGCCTGACAGAGCTCCGTATGAATGTTGATTTTCGCGATACCCAACGAAATTGCAGTTTTAATGTCGGCATCACTGATCCCCGATGCACCGTGCAAAACCAGCGGAACAGAAACGGCATCGCGTACGCGTTTGACGACCTCAAAGTTCAATTGTGGCTCTGACGTATAAACCCCATGCTGGTTGCCGATGGCGACAGCCAATGAATCACAGCCCGTACGTTCAACAAATTCAGCCGCCTGGTCAGGATCGGTATAGTGATAGCCCGCCAGCGCTTCCTCATAAACGGTTTCATTACCGACATGCCCTAATTCCGCCTCTACCGGAATACCCAGCGGATGGAAGAAATCGACAGCCTCTTTGGTTAAACGAATATTTTCTTCGAAATCAAACGCGGAAGCATCACGCATTAATGAATTCATACCATGAGTCCAGGCGTTATGAATAATCTCCATACTCCGACCATGATCCCAATGAGTTATTACCGGCACCGTTGCTTTTTGTGCCATTGATACCATCATGTGAGAGAAATCTTCAAATGAGGTGTTACCGACAAAACCTGTACCAAAAGAAATAATAACCGGGGATTTCGCTTCTTCGGCTGCGTCGATAACGCCCATCAACATTTCTGCATTCCATACGTTAAAATGGGCAATTGCATAATGTTTATTTGTGGCATCGTTTTCCCAATATCTGATATCTGCGAGCATGTTCTGTTCTCCCGTATTAATTAATCGCTAATTTTAATAACGCCTTTAATAATGTCGCGTTTGTTGTTAACTGACTCTTCAAATGCCTGTTGTACATCCCGATAATCGTAAATATGCGTCACCATCGATTTCACATCGAATCGCCCTGAAGAAATAGCTTCAATCGTGACCGGATAACGATTGGCATAGCGGAATACCGTCTGGATAGTGACTTCGCGATTGATTTTGAGGAAATTGATTGCCGAATCGCCGGGTACAGTACCAACAATCATAATTTTACCGCCGCGCATTACCAGATAAGGTGCCTGTTTAACGGTGACCGCAGAACCCGCTGTTTCGAAAACAATATCTGCGCCCATGTCTTCGGTAAATTGCTGACAGCGTGCAATAGTGTCTTCTTTTGCGCCGTTAATAACCACTGTCGCACCAAGCTGTTCCGCCATTGCCAGACGTTTTTCCAGCACATCAACGACGGCAATTTCCGTTGCTCCCAGGCATTTGCACGCTTGCAACGTCATCAAACCAATACAACCTGCTCCCAGAATAATTATCTTCTTACCCGGTTTAACATCTGCCAGCATCGCGGCATGCATCCCGACTGCGGCAGGCTCCACCAGCGCCCCTTCCATCGTGTCCATATTGTCGGGCAGTTTGTAAGTAAAGCTCTCCGGATGACACAGATAGTGCGTTAATGCGCCGCGGTAGTTGGGTTGTGTCGCCATAAAATCAACGTCCGGGCAGATGTTATATTTGCCTTCCAGACAGTAACGACAGTGACCGCAAGGAACGCCAGGTTCGATATTTACCCGATCCCCCGGTTTAAATTTGCGCACGCGGCTTGCCACAACCGTCCCGGCGCATTCATGACCCAGGCCAATTTCTTGATTTGGGTCTTTAGGCGGAATAAACGGGCCTGATTCAAAACCATGTACATCTGAACCACAAATACCGACATATTCTACTTTAATCAAAACTTCATCTTCTTTAGGCACTGGTATTTCTGCTGAAATAATTTTCATTGTGCCCGGCACCTGCAATATTGCTTTTGAATTTTTCATTTTGAATCCACCCGTATTATTTATTGGCTAATG
>ENA-ORUL01002125-ORUL01002125.1-human-gut-metagenome-genome-assembly--contig:-NODE-2125-length-11975-cov-2.690185_pt1 | contig 11975 bp, 10 predicted proteins | sample MGYA00242084_ERZ509219 | MGnify/ENA primary metagenome ERZ509219 (study PRJEB26280, sample SAMEA2338792) | human gut metagenome | biome: human gut; feature: human-associated habitat; material: faeces...
AAAGCATTAGATAAAATATTTATTGAAGGATTGAGTGCAATGGCGCAGGGGCTGTTTGCCACTCTTATCATCGGAACGATTATTCAGCAGATCGGTAATCTGATTCCCGGTCAACTGGGGACACTTGTCTTTATGGCGGGAAAGGTGGCAGCTTCTTTAACCGGAGCAGGAATCGGAGCAGCGCTTGCCTTTCGCTTTAAAGAAAGCACTCTTGTTGTGGTGTCTGCAGCAACCACAGGCATGATGGGAGCCTTTGCCGGAAATGTATTGGCCGGGAAAGTGCTTGTAGATGGAGCTATGGTATATGCAGGACCGGGGGAACCGTTGGGAGCGTTTCTTGCAGCTTATGTGGGAATCTTTTTTGGGCATATAGTGGCAGGGAAAACAAAGATTGATATTCTGATCACACCGATTGTAACGATTGGAACCGGATCTTTTGTAGGAATCCTACTTGGACCTCCGATTTCCAGATTTATGGCGTGGCTTGGTTCTCTCATCAACTGGGGCACAGAGCAGCAGCCATTTTTAATGGGAGTGGTGGTGTCTGTGTTAATGGGTATGATTCTTACACTTCCAATCAGCTCTGCCGCATTGGGGATTATTTTGAATCTGTCAGGTCTTGCTGCAGGGGCAGCCACAATCGGATGTTGTTGTAATATGGTAGGATTTGCAGTGGCAAGCTATCGGGAGAATAAATTAGGTGGTCTTCTGGCACAGGGAATCGGAACATCAATGCTGCAGGTACCTAATATAGTCAAAAAGCCGATCATCTGGCTTCCTGCCATTCTTTCCAGCGCCATATTAGGACCGGTAGGAACGATGATATTTCATATGACAAGCAACGCAACAGGCTCGGGAATGGGAACCGCAGGACTGGTTGGACAGATTATGACATGGCAGACCATGATCCAGACCGAACCGGCAGCCACCGTACTAATCAAAATATTCATTATACAAATCATCCTGCCAGCTATCGTTACCCTAAGCATCAGCGAATACATGCGCAAAAAAGGATGGATCAAAAATGGTGATATGAAACTCGATGTATGATATACTATAAGCAACGAGCAGTGCCATAAGGAATGAAAGAGGATATCTGCTTGCAGGAATATCCTCTTTTGTTGCTTATGATGGGGCGAGAGCCCCAGTACCGAGTGCGGAGCAGGAGGTACGAGGCACTGCGACGGTAAGTGGGGGCGAGAGCACCGGCACTGCGTAAGAGCAGAAAACCGAGATTTTATGTAAATTAGGAGGACAGTACATGACAGGCACCGGCAAGATTCACATCTATTATGGAAACGGAAAAGGCAAGACGACGGCAGCAGTAGGGCAGATCATCCGCGCTGCGGGCAGTGGGCTTCGTGTACTTGTGTTTCAATTCTTAAAAGATAATTCTTCCAGTGAGAGGGTTATTCTGGAACAGATTCCGAATATTACCTGCCTTCCCGGAAGAGAAAAGATAAAATTTTTCAATCAGATGAATGGAGAGGAAAAAGCAGAACTTAAGCATTATAACACCAAAGCACTGGATGAGATCGTTAAGTTTTGCAGTCCGTTTGACGTACTGTTTTTAGACGAGATTTTGTGTGCGGTGCAGCTCGGACTTTTAAATGAAGACAAATTGCTCCGTTTTCTGGAGCAAAAACCAAGAGGACTTGAGATTATTATGACCGGACATGATGTGTCGGAACGAATGCTGGGAATCGCCGACTATGTGACAGAAATGATGAAGATCAAGCATCCTTTCGACCAAGGACTGTCAGCCAGAGAGGGAATCGAATATTAAAAAATATAGTACAAGGAGACATGAATATGAATACAACGATCAAAAATTACGAAGATGTGGATAGCTGGAAGACGATCATGTTCCTGTATAACGCAGCGTTAAAAGAAGTGGGGACAAAACTGGAGATTTTAAATGATGAATTCCAACATGTTCATCAATATAATCCCATTGAGCATATCAAGACAAGAATTAAGACACCAGAAAGCATTGTGAAAAAATTGAAACGGTACGGACATGAGACTTCCATTGAAAATATGGTGAAGTATATCAATGACATTGCCGGAGTACGTTTGATCTGTTCGTTCACTTCTGATATTTACCGTTTGGCAGGGATGATTGGAAACCAGAGCGATTTGAAAGTGCTTGCGGTTAAGGATTACATTAAAAATCCAAAAGAAAGCGGATATAAAAGTTATCACATGCTTGTATCGGTGCCGATTTTTTTATCGGACAGTGTAGTAGATACAAAGGTGGAAATTCAGATTCGAACGATTGCCATGGACTTCTGGGCAAGTCTGGAGCACAAGATTTATTATAAATTTGAAGGGAATGCGCCGGATCATATTAGCCGAGAGCTTCGTGAATGTGCGGATATGGTGACAACTCTGGACGAGAAAATGCTGTCCTTAAATGAAGAGATTCTGGCATGTTTGAGAAAGCAGCGGGAAGAACAGCAGTCATGAGATATGGGAAGATTACAAAAGGGAAATTTATAAGAAGGCCGAACCGATTCAAGGCATATGTGGAGTTGAATGGTGAAGAAGAGCTTGTACATGTGAAAAACACAGGAAGATGTGCAGAACTTTTGAAAGCCGGAGCCACGGTATACGTTCAGAAAAGTGATAAGGAAGAACGGAAAACAAAATGGGACTTGATTGCAGTTGAGAAAGGGCAACGTATGATCAATATGGATTCCCAGATTCCGAATCGGGTTGTCAAAGAGTGGCTGGAGAAAGAAAATTTGTTTGAAAATATTACTTGTATCCGCCCGGAATACACATATGGCAATTCGCGGTTTGATCTATATGTGGAAGCAGGAGAACGGAAGATTTTTATTGAAGTCAAAGGCGTTACCTTAGAAGAGGATGGCGTGGTACGTTTTCCGGATGCACCAAGTGAACGTGCAGTTAAGCATGTGGAAGAACTTCAAAAGGCAGTGAAAGACGGATATGAGGCTTATGTATTTTTTGTGATCCAGATGAAGGATGTGCGTTATTTTACGCCAAATAGACAGACGCACCCGGAATTTGCAGAGGCACTTGCGGAGGCGGAGAGAAATGGTGTGAAGATTCTTGCATATGATTGCTCTGTGACAGAAGATTCTATTGAGCTTGGGAAAGAGGTTCCGGTGGTTTTAGAGTACCCTCAGCTATATGAAATGAGGGAACCTTTGGTTCAATGGTATCGGGAGAATAAGCGTGATCTTCCATGGAGAGAAAATCCGGAAGCTTATCGTGTATGGATCTCAGAGATTATGCTGCAGCAGACTCGTGTAGAGGCAGTAAAAGGTTATTATGACCGGTTTTTAAAGACACTTCCTGATGTTCAGTCTCTTGCAGAGGCAGAAGAAGATCAGTTGCTGAAGCTGTGGGAAGGATTAGGTTATTATAATCGAGTGCGGAATATGCAGAAAGCCGCAAGGCAGATCATGGTGGATTATCATGGTGTATTTCCGTCTGATTATGAGGAAATACGTTCTCTTACCGGAATCGGAAGTTATACTGCAGGGGCGATCAGCTCTTTCGCATTTGGGAAGCCGGAACCGGCGGTGGATGGGAATGTGCTCCGAGTGCTCACAAGAATTCTGGCAGATCATTCAGATATTATGAAGCAGAGCACAAAGACAAAGATGGAGAAGGCGCTTCGAAAAGTAATTCCGGAAGGTTCGCCCAGTGATTTTAATCAGGGCTTGATTGAGCTTGGGGCAATTGTCTGTGTGCCTAACGGAGAACCTAAATGCCAGGAATGTCCTGTCTCACATTTATGCAGAGCAAGGGAAGAGGGGCGGATCAGTGAATTCCCTGTTAAGAAGAAAGCGAAGGCAAGACGGATAGAAGATAAGACAATCTTGGTATTTCGGGATGATGAAGAGATTGCCATCGGTAAACGAGATAAGAAGGGACTTTTGGCAGGCTTATATGAACTTCCGAATGTTCCCGGACATTTAAGCAGAAAAGAAGTGGAAAATTACTGTAAAGAAATTGGACTATTGCCAATTCGAATCAAAAAGCTGCCTGCGGCAAAACATATTTTCAGTCATGTTGAGTGGCATATGATTGGTTACGACATAAGGGTAGATGAGTTGGAAAAGACAAATAAAAAAGAGTTTTTATTTATCCACCCGGGGGAAATTGAGAAAACCTACCCGATACCGGCAGCATTTGAGATGTACATGCCAAAAGAATAATCCAAGCTTCTGCTGTTATATTTGAAAATAAAAAGAAGGCATCGCTCAATTGTCTAAGTGGACGATTTTGCGATGCCTTCTCTATAAGGTTCTTCATTTTTTAGCTTAACTGTTGTGCCACTTTCGTAATCTTCTTCGGTTGAGTCGCATAAACCAGTGGGTAGATAATGCAGGCAAGTGCAAAGGCTGCGATCACATCGGTGACAGAATGTTGTTTTAAAAATACCGTTGACAGAGTGATGAGTCCTGCCAGACAGTAGGAACTGATCTGGATCGCAGGATGCTTTTTTAATGCCTTGCTGTGATAGATAGCAATGGCAACTCCTAACGAGTTGAATACGTGCATACTGGGCAGAACGTTCGTAGGAGTATCCGTCCGGTACAAGGCACGTACCATGTCTACAAAAATATTATCTCTTGCGAAGGTTTCCGGTCGAAGCTGCAAAGCATTTGGGAAAATGGTGCAGATGATCAAAAAGATCGTCATGCCGGTAAATAAGAATGCTGTTAATTTATAGAAGCCTTCCTTATCTGTGAATAAAAAATACATAAGAGCCGCTGCAATGAATCCGAACCATAATAGATATGGAACAATAAAATATTCTACAAATGGAATGTAGTCATCCAGCGGTGAATGGATAAAGAAGTATTCGCTGGCATTATGCCGCTCCAGATAGGTAAACCACGGAAAATAGATAAACCCATACAAGAGAACCCATGCGTGGCGATATTTTTTGACTGTTTTTTTCAATGAGTCTATGGCTGTCTTCATAAAGATACGCCCCTTTTAATTCTATAACTTTACTGTTAATACTATCATATTACTTCACGGATTATAACACGAAAAAATACAATCAACAAGGAAGTTCATTTATTCTTAATAATTTTTACCATGTTTTTCGAAAATCTGCATTGAGTAATGTTGAAGCCCTGTTTTTAATGCTTCCCGAGTGCGAAGTGTCCACACAGCAATCGGAGTGTGAAAGACAGAGGAGAGAAAACTCACCGGGAAAGTCGGAAGGTCCTTCAACTTATATGAGATAAAATCCGGGCGGCTGAAGAAATTACAGACTAATTTTTCTGTCAGAAAACGAAGGAGCCACGGTTCGTTTAATTGTTCCTTTGTAAGTCTGGAAGAAAGCTGTCCGCGCAAAACCTCCGGTGCATGTATGCGAAACCACCAAAGACCGAGGGCGTGAAAAGACTGTACGAGATAATCACCCTTATATGTACGCAGCAGGTCATAAGTCTTTTTGCATATTTTCAGAGAATAACCGGGGATTTTAAGCTCGATCAGCAGAGGAACTCTCCCGTTTACTAACGTCAATACATCTTGAAAAAGAGGAATCTGTTCGGAGGTGCCGGAGAGGCGACACTTTTTCAACTGTTCAAGAGAGAGCAATTCGATTGTTCCGGGACAGTGGCAGATGCGGTCTAAAGTATGATCGTGGAAGACAACCAGATGTCCGTCACGGGTAAGATGAAGATCAAGCTCGATACCGTAATGGTGTTCGATGGCGGCACGAAAGGAACTCATAGAATTTTCCGGTATGCCTTTTGGGGCACAGTGGTATCCACGATGTGCAAACATAGTTTGATGATATTTCTCCATCTGCCTGCGCATAGAGCGCCTTGGAAGAATGGAGAAACAATAGAAAAGAATAAGTGAAAATAAGGTCAGCATGAAAATCAATAATGGTTTTGAAAACATAAGAAGCCACCTTTAACTGAGAATCAGGCGAAGTTTTTTACTCTCTAAAGAGTAGGTAATCTCTTTCTGGAGAAAAACAGGTTCACCGTCTGTGTGTACAGGAAGCGGGCGTTCACTCTGAAATACAGCTTTTTTACAGCGGTAAACATGAACCCCGCGGAAGCGGACATGCCATCCGAAAAAAGCGGTAGGAAGGAGTGTGAGTATTTTTAGTTTTGAAATATCTGATATTGCGATCACATCCAGCATGTCATCGGTTGGATCGGCTTTCGGACAGAATTTGAAGCCGCCGCCCTCAACCTTTTGGTTCATTGCTGTAGCAAAATAGGTTTTATATAATTCAATCGGAGTGTTGTCATCTAATGTGAGTGTCATTTTCAACGGTGTCATTGTAAGAATCTGCTGAAGCGCTACAGCGGCATAAGATAGTTTGCCTAAGTGCAGTTTGTTCAACAGTTTTTTTAACTTCGATACATATACTTGATGACAGACTCCGGCGTCAAAACCAAGACCGGAGCTTACCGCGAATCGTCTTGTTTTGCCGGCATACATAGCAGTTCCAATATTAATATATGTAAAATGCTCCGGAGAAAGAATATGTTTTAATGCCTGAACCGGATCAGTGGACAGTCCCATACCTCTTGCGAAGTCGTTGCTTGATCCGATGGGAATATAGCCAAGAACCGTACCATCCAAATCTTCAATTCCATTGATCACTTCATTGATCGTACCATCTCCGCCTAATACGATCAAAGTTTTTGCCCCGCTTTCCTGAGTGAGTTTCTGCGCGAGGCGTGTGGCGTGCTTTTGATATTTGGTAAAAAATACTTGATAATTTACGTTTTTTTCTTTCAGGATTGCTTCCAGGGAAGACCACACCTGATAGCCAAGACCGGTCTTGGCATTAGGATTGACGATAAATGTATACATTAGAATACTCCATTTAAATAATTTTCAAGGCAGCGCCGCATATTTCCTTCGAAATCTGCATCCCCGTTTTTAAGGCACCACTCAAATACATTTCCGATAACGATCATACGGATATCGGTGGTGATGTGTTCCAGAGAATCGCTTAAGGTGATGATTCCGGCATCGATACATTTTTGAAGATAGTTGTGCACGGTGATGATCGGATAAGGTCGCTCGGTACGGATCAGCGGATTTAAGGACTGGTTCTTGGGAGTATAGTAGTTTGCCATAAATTCCACACCCAGTTCCCGACAGTAGCGAACATAGTTTAAATAGACATAGACAATCGTTTCCCGCGCTTCTTCTTTCGAGGAAGGGAGATCAAGAAGATCTGGATTGATGCTTGGCTGTTCTTCAATATAATAAGAAAGAAGATCATCCTTCGTCTTAAAGTGGTGATAAAAGCTTCCATTAGAAACACCGGCTTCCTCACAGATATTCTTGATAGATAATTGTTCGTAGCCGCTTTTTTTAAGAATCCGTTTGGCGGCATTGAAAATCCGGGCTTTTGTTTCCATGGATTTCAGCTGCTGTTTTGATAAATCTTTTGACGGTTGTTCCTGATGCTTCATAGTCTTAATCCCCTCTTTAAAATGTCGTTGTTTGTGTCTACACATTGTAACATAAAAGAAAGACAAAGGCAAGAAAACAGAGTGACCTCGGTATCTGCTATTTCGTTGCTTATGAATGAAAAGTAAGTTATAATATAAAATAGTCCATTTATGGATAAAGTGACAAGAAAGGAAATCGGCATGGACATTAATCAGAAGATTACAGAAGAATTGGGCGTGAAAAAATGGCAGGTAGATGCCGCAGTCACGTTAATTGATGAAGGAAATACAATCCCGTTTATTGCGAGGTATCGAAAAGAAGCGACCGGCACCTTGGATGATGAGCAGCTTCGAAAGCTTCATGAGAGACTTACATATCTTCGAAATCTGGAAGAAAAAAAGGAACAGGTTCTTGCAAGCATCGAGGAGCAGGGGAAGCTTACAGAAGAATTGAAGCATCAGATTCTTTCGGCAGAAACGTTGGTAGTAGTGGAAGATCTGTATAGACCATATCGACCGAAGAGAAGAACAAGGGCAACGATTGCGAAAGAGAAGGGACTTGAACCGCTGGCGGCTCTTATTATGCTGCAGAGTGCAAGGGAGCCGTTGGAAGAGCTGGCAAAAGCATATATCAGTGAGGAAAAAGAGGTGACATCAGCGCAGGATGCGTTGGATGGAGCTAAAGATATCATTGCTGAGAGTATCTCGGACGAAGCAAAATATCGTATCTGGATTCGGCAGATTACAATGAAGAAAGGTAAGATTGTTTCTTCGGCAAAAGACGAGAAGGCAGAATCGGTATATGAGATGTATTATGAATTTGAAGAACCGGTCAACCGTCTGGCGGGACACAGAGTGCTTGCTTTAAATCGCGGAGAAAAAGAGAAGTTCTTAAGCGTAAAGATTGAGGCGCCTCAGGAAGATGTTTTAAGATATCTGGAGAAGCAGATCATACGAAGAGAAAACTCCTACACGACACCGGTTTTGAAAGAAACTATTGAGGATAGTTATAAGAGACTTATTGCTCCGGCGATCGAGAGGGAAATCCGCAATGAATTAACAGAAAAAGCAGAAGACGGAGCTATCGAAGTCTTTGGAAAGAATCTGGAACAGCTTCTGATGCAGCCGCCGATCACAGGGAAGACCGTGCTTGGGTGGGATCCTGCGTTTCGTACCGGATGTAAGCTGGCAGTTGTGGACCCTACCGGTAAAGTTGTAGGAACAACCGTGATCTTTCCTACAGCACCAACTACCAAGCAGAAGATCGAAGCCTCTAAAGAGTTGCTCAAAAAGATTATTCCAAAGTATCATGTGTCTTTGATCTCGCTGGGAAACGGAACTGCGTCCAGAGAATCAGAGCAGTTTATTGTGGAACTGTTAAAAGAGATTCCCGAAAAGGTGCAGTATGTGATCGTCAATGAAGCAGGCGCATCGGTGTATTCCGCAAGTAAGCTGGCAACAGAAGAATTTCCGAAGTTTGATGTAGGACAAAGAAGTGCGGCTTCTATCGCAAGAAGACTTCAAGATCCGCTGGCAGAACTTGTGAAGATTGATCCGAAGTCGATTGGTGTGGGACAGTATCAGCACGATATGAACCAGAAGAAATTAAGTGAGGCATTGTCGGCGGTAGTGGAAGATTGTGTAAACAAAGTCGGCGTTGACCTAAACACAGCATCGGCACCGCTTTTGTCTTATATTTCCGGTATTTCTTCCGCTGTTGCGAAGAACATCGTGGCATATCGGGAAGAGAACGGACGGTTTCAGTCACGGAAGCAGCTTCTTAAGGTGGCAAAGCTTGGTCCAAAAGCATTTGAACAGTGTGCCGGTTTTATGCGGATTCAGAATGGAGAGAATCCGCTGGATGCAACAAGCGTTCATCCGGAATCTTATGCTGCGGCAGAGAAGCTTTTGAAAAAGCAGGGATTTGCGGCAGAGGATATACAAGGCGGAAAGCTTACGGGATTGTCTCTGACGATCAAGGATTACAAGGGGCTTGCGGAGGAACTTGGCGTTGGCGAGATCACTTTGCGTGATATTGTCAAGGAGCTTGAAAAGCCGGGGCGTGATCCGCGTGATGAGATGCCAAAACCGATTCTTCGAACAGATGTCCTTGATATGAAGGATTTAAAAGAAGGAATGGTGTTAAAAGGAACCGTGCGCAACGTCATAGATTTTGGGGTATTTGTGGATATCGGAGTCCATCAGGACGGCTTGGTGCATATCTCGGAGATCACAGATAAGAAATTTATTAAACATCCGTTGGAGGCAGTCAGTGTTGGGGATATTGTGGATGTTAAAGTAATGAGTGTAGATTTGAAAAAGAAGAGAATACAGCTTACGATGAAAGGTGTGTAAAAGAGGAAATGAAAAGTAGTTTGAAGAAACATGTGAACACAGTTTTTGGAGTTCTTGTAGGAAATGCAATTCTGGCATTTACAGTAGTGGCATTTATTGTACCTCATGGAGTAATTATGGGAGGCGCAACAGGTATCGGTCTTACGATCGCTCATTATGTACCGGTTGATCTGTCCATTATTATTTTCATTGTCAACAGTATTTTGTTTGTGCTGGGAGCGACTGTGCTTGGCAAAAAATTCGCGGTAGCAACGATTGCAAGTACATTTATCTATCCAACGTTTTTGTCTATCGTGCAGAAGATTCCGGGGATTGACGGACTAACCGATAATCTGATGCTTGCAACACTTTATGCAGGTGCGCTTCTTGGAGTCGGAATCGGCCTCATTGTGCGTGTGGGTTCATCCACCGGGGGAACGGATATTGTGGCTCTTGTACTTAATAAGTGGTTTCATATTCCGGTGGCAGGGCTTTTGTATGTCATAGATTTTCTTGTGCTTGGGGGACAGGTTTTCTTTTCTGATACGGAGCAGATTATGTACGGAGTGCTGATGCTGGTTCTGGAGACGGCTATTTTAAATAAAGTGATGCTTCTTGGACAGTCGCAGATTCAGTTGTTTATTATTTCGGAAGAGTATGAGCATATACGGGAGAAGATGTTGAAAGAACTGGATGCCGGAGTGACGATGGGACATGTTGAGACGGGATATGGGCAGGAGAACCAGAAAGGAGTTCTTTGTATCATCCCGAATCGTAAATTATATTCTGTTAAGGAATTAGTTCAGTCAATTGATCCAAAAGCATTTATCACGATTACTCAGATCAATGAAGTGCGTGGAAGAGGCTTTAGTATGGAGCGGGTTGGATATGAGGAAATTCCACAGGACGCAAAATAAGTAAAAAAACAGGAAATGAAAAGTAGAAAGGAAGTAGGAGTATGGAAAAAGCAAAGGTATATTATACGGATTTTCGAGCAAAAATCGGAGAAGGACTTCCGACAAAATTAAAACGTCTTATTAAGGCAGCCGGTATCGGTGATATTGATATGGACGGGAAATTTGTTGCGGTTAAGATGCATTTCGGAGAACTTGGCAATTTAAGCTTTCTTCGTCCGAATTATGCAAGAGCAGTAGTTGACGTGGTGAAAGAATTTGGCGGTGTTCCGTTCCTTACAGATTGTAATACGCTCTATCCGGGAAGCCGAAAAAATGCAATTGAACACTTGTATTGTGCGTGGGAAAATGGATTTACACCGATGACTGTTGGCTGTCCGATCATTATCGGAGATGGATTGAAGGGAACGGATGACATAGAGGTTCCGGTAGAAGGAGGAGAGTATATCGACAAAGCTAAGATCGGTCGTGCAGTGATGGATGCGGATATCTTCATCAGCCTGAGTCATTTTAAAGGACATGAGACGACCGGGTTCGGAGGCGCCATTAAGAATATTGGAATGGGCTGTGGTTCCCGTGCCGGCAAAAAAGCGCAGCATATGAACGGTCAGCCGGAGATCGATCATGAGCTTTGCAGAGGATGTCGTGCATGTTTAAGAGAATGTGCAAATGACGGACTTTCTTTTGATGAGAGCACACGAAAAATGAGTATTAACACACAGAATTGTGTAGGATGCGGGCGCTGTATCGGTGCTTGTAACTTCGATGCGATTGCATTTGCAAATTATGCGGCCACAAAAGATCTCAACTGCAGAATGGCAGAGTATACGAAGGCTGTCATCCAGAACCGTCCGAATTTTCATGTGTCACTGATCGTAGATGTATCTCCGAACTGTGATTGTCATGCGGAAAACGATGCGCCGATTCTGCCAAATATCGGAATGTTTGCATCGTTTGACCCACTTGCACTTGATCAGGCCTGTGTGGATGCCTGCTTGAAAGCAACGCCACTTCCAAACAGCCAGCTTGCAGAGGCAATGGAGAAGGAAGATTTCTGTGATCATCACGATCATTTTGAAAATACAACACCGAATTCGGAATACAAGACCTGTCTTGCACATGCAGAGAAGATTGGACTTGGAACAAGAGATTATGAGATTGTTGTCGTGAAATAATGAAAGATGGAATGACTCTTAGAGAAAAAGTCTTACAGTAAAATAATAATATTTTGTTGTAAAGGGCTTGAATAATCAGAAGTGAAGTTCTATAATAAGTAACGTAAATTAAGAAAATTCTTCGGGGT